>SAMEA3387496__coassemble_1151_pt1 | contig 39052 bp, 37 predicted proteins | sample SAMEA3387496__metabat2_high_PE_016 | metagenome-assembled genome bin SAMEA3387496 (sample SAMEA3387496) | Felis catus | biome: Faeces | place: United Kingdom | collected 2012
ACGAGAGGTGGCCCAAGATCGCAAGGGTGGTCCGCCATTTGGTGATGACGGAGGCGCGTTTCCGCAGCTCGACGTAGGGAAACCGTCACCCAAGTTCTTGACTGTTAGATCTTGATTTTGCTATGCTTAAAGATCTGGCTATTATTGATTATGAATTTCGTCAGATTCTTCTCGCGGTAACGATCGATATAGAGCATTTTGCGAAAATCCAGTTATTGGACAAGTTGGAACAAAGAGGCGAAGACGGATACTCCATAGTTTCATCATTCCTGGAGTCTAATGACCGCTGCAATAAAGATGGGTCTGTTTCTAATTACGTAAAGACAGAAATAGATAGAGGTAAAAGTGGATGCTATACAAATGATCTTGTAGCCCGCTATCCATCTTACGATTATCCGGTATGGGAGTTTATGGAACTGATTCCGTTCGGCACGTTTAATCAGTTTGTTCAGTTTGTTGCCGGGAAGTACTCTGACAAAAAACTCCGTAACTCTTTCTATCGGCTTCAGAGTGTCAAATCGCTTCGTAACGCATGCGGTCATAATAATTGTATTCTTGATGATATGAAGAGCGGCCGCCCTTCATATCAGGTCAGCTATGATGTTAAAAACGCTTTACGAGCAGCTGGCTTCTCTGAGACTACTTTGAAAACGAAGATGAGTAATGAGCGATTGCAGCAAATATCTACAGCCCTTTATTTGCATCACTCTTCGGCTTCTGATGGTGTAGTTGCTGCAAAAGGGGATCAACTTCGATATATTGTAAAGCGGATGTATAGGAATATAGAGTATTATGAGAAAAACGATGTTGTGAAAAGCTCGTTCTCGTTTTTTAAACAAGTCATCGATGCATGGTATTTCAACGATGATTAGCTTGGTGCTTTGCTATTCTCTTCTGTTATCTTGATATGTCGCATTTGTGTTGTTTCTATAAATACTGCACCGTATAGCTTGCTGCATCTTAATAGATGCAGCAAGCTATACGGTGCAGTACAAAAGCTCTGAGGGAGCTTTAAGGGTGATGCTTTCCATTAGGGAGAGTGTTGCCCTTTTTTAATGCCTGTAATTGACGAGGGTGGATGCTCCGGATGGAATCGTACCTCTAAGTGCCTGCTCTTATTGAAGATGCTTGCCCTGGGCTATCTCTGTGGGATTTCTCAGCATCAACTTCTTGTTAAACAAGGTTAACTCCTAGGAGCTTAATAGGATATAATGCCCTTCGCTTGTTAAGGGTATTAGGCATGTCTCAAGTGGGGTAGTAATTCACCTATATAAACCTTGAGGCGTGTTGCGTATCCTGCCCGTGATTGAAGCGCCGCAAGGCACGCGGTTTGTGCGCTGCCTGCGGTTTGACGTTGAGGAGACCCGACTCTATGGACTTATCGCTGCATTTTGTTGAGCACGCGTTGGAAGACACGCTGTCGCTCGTTCCGTTCCTGTTCGTAACCTACCTGGCGCTCGAGGCGCTTGAGCACGCGGCGGGTAACCGCGTCAACGCCGCCGCGCGCCGCGCGGGCGCCGCTGGTCCGGTGGTGGGCGCTGCGCTGGGCGTTTTGCCCCAGTGCGGCTTTTCCGCCATGGCGGCGACCCTGTACGCCGGTCGCGTTGTCACCCTGGGCACGCTGGTGGCCGTGTTTCTTTCTACGTCAGACGAGATGCTGCCCATGCTGCTGGCCGAGCGCGTGGACGCGTCTTCTGTGGCGACGCTGCTTGCCGCCAAGGCCGCGATCGCGCTGATCTCTGGCGTTGTATTGGATGCCGCCTTGCGCGCGCTGCGCCGCAACACTCGCGTCCATGCGGCGATTCGCCGTACGGTTTTGGGTCCTAAGGCGCTTGCGGGTGAGGACGAGTCGAGGGCGGCCGATATCATCGACAGTCTCTCGGAGGCGGGGGAGGGCGCCGAGCACATTCACCGTTTGTGCGAGCGCGACCACTGCGGCTGCGAGGAGTCTCACGCCCATCACCATGGCGAGGACGAGGATCACATGCATGGTGAGGACCACGGGCATAGCGACGATTACGAGGATGGCGACGATGGCGATCACCACGAGCGCGCCCACCAAGATGGCGTACTCGGTAGTGGCTCCCATGGCGTTTCCACCGCGTGCGCTTGCAGCCACGGGCATGGCCACGGACATGGCCACAATCACGCGCATGGTGGAAGTGCGGTCAAGTCCATCGTCCTTAGCGCGCTTTCGCACACCGTGCAGGTGACGGTCTTTATCTTCATTGTCACCTTTGCGCTGGTGGCGGTGTTGGAGACCGTGGGCGAGCCCGCTATGGAGGCGTTCCTCTCTTCCAACCGCGCCTTTGCCATTTTGGGTTCCGCATTGGTGGGCATCATTCCCAATTGCTCTGCCAGCGTGGTTATCACGCAGCTTTACCTTGAGGGCGTGCTGTCGCTGGCACCCGCTATGGCAGGCCTTTTGGTGTCCGCCGGCGTGGGCTATCTGGTGCTGTTCCGCACCAACCGCAGCATGCGCGAGAACATAGCGATTCTGATCTTGCTGTATCTGGTCGCCGTTCTTTGGGGTTTTGTGTTGATGCTGCTGGGCTTCTAGTGCGGTGCGTCCCGGCTGATTGCGCTTGCTTGCGCTGAATGTCCGTCTTGGGCGTCCGCTGGTGTTCCGTTGTGTCTTTGCGTTGGCTCCGTTGGATGGGGGTCTACCATGGTCGATCGCACGCGTAACGTTAGGGCTACGGGGCAGGGAGCGTCTGTCGGTAGGCGCCCGGGTGGCGGCAGGCACATGGCTGCCGCAGGTCACGTTTCTGCCGCAGGTCACGTTTCTGCCGCGGGGCGCGCGGCTGGTGCTGGTGGCGCTTCTGGCGGTGGGCAGGTTGCTAGCCGCAGGCGCACGGCAGGTGGCGGGCGCCGTCATCGTCCAAAAACACCGAAAGGCGCGCGTTTTTCTAAGCGCGTTGTGCTTGCCGTGCTGGCGGCGCTGCTGATTCTGGGTGCGGGCGTTGCGGGGCTGGCGGGTTTTGTGGCTACGGGCAACGTCAACGTAACATCTGCTTCTAGGCCGGAAAACAAATACACGGGCGTGCTGGCGCCGTATGCGTGCGCGTCCGATGCGGATGGCGACGGGGTGGATGACCAGACCGATATCTTGTCTGCGGCGCTGCGCTATGTACAGACCAAACCCGTGTATCGCAGCGAGTACTATACGGGCGGGTACCCGGATGACGGCTGCGGCGTGTGCACCGACGTGGTGGCGTTTGCCCTGCGCGATGCGGGATATGATCTGCAGGCGCTGGTGGCGACCGATATCACCGAGCACCCGGATGACTACGGGCTGGACGCGCCGGATCCCGCGATCGATTTTAGGCGCGTGCGAAACCTCAAAGTGTTCTTTGCTAGGCATGCTGCCCAATTAACGTGCGATGTGCATGCGATCGATGAGTGGCAGGGCGGCGACATTGCGATATTCGATTCGCATATTGGCATAGTGTCCGACCGGCGAAACGAGAACGGCGTGCCCTACCTCATCCACCATAACGCGCCCTCCCAGCTATCCTATGAGGAGGACGTGCTGGAAGGGCGCGATGATTTGGTGATGCATGTGCGGATGGGCTGCGAATGAGGATGGGGTGCGCTAAAGGATGACGCCGAACGCGAGGGTGGGCTGCTAGGCGATCTTGCCAAACGTGAACGCGCGGATCAGCAGGGTGATGCCCAGCACGGTGAGCGCGGCGCCGGCGAACATGACCAGCATGTCCGTGGATTCAAGCGGGAACATGAACACCACAACGCCTGCCATAATCGACAGCACGCCGGAGAAGATGGCGAAGCCGCGGTTGTGGACGGCGGCGGATTCCACCAGCGTCATGACGCCTTCGATGATCCAGCCAAAGCCGGTAGCTATCGCTACAAAGGTTGCGAGCGTCGCGGCGGAGAGCGCTTGGTTGCGCACCATTATGAGTCCACCAAAGATTAGAAGCAGGCTGGTGATGATGTTGAGCGCGCGCCAACCGCCCGGCAGCAGCGGCGTCCAAATGGCGGTGGCAAGGCGGATGATGCCCACCACTATAAAGTAGATGCCCAGCACAACGGTGAGCACCACTAGGGTCTTTACCGGCCAGAACAGTAGAGCCAGGCCGGCGAGCAGACCAACGGCTCCCGTGATGCCGTACAGGCGGCGCACGGTGGTGATGACGTGGTCTATCATGTTGTATTCGTCAAAATAAAAAGGATCCGTGTGGTCTAGCGAGTGCTTGTCGAAGAACGTCATGATGAGGACCTCCAATTGTACAGATGTGTAATAATCCTCAAGTGTGGTATACCCATTTAAGCTCGTGATAACAAAAGATTGCACGCCACCAATGCTACAATCGCGTGCGACGGACTACGAGACCAAGGGGGATGCAATGCCGGCAACGCTGTACCTGGTTCGCCACGGCAGGACCATGTTTAACGAGAAGCGCGTTATCCAGGGCTGGTGCGATTCGCCGCTGACCGGCGAGGGCGAGGAGCAGGCTGCCCGAGTCGGCCGCTATTTCGCCCACGAGGGCGTCTCCTTCGACCATGCATATGCCTCAACGTTGCCACGCACGCATCAGACCATAGAGGCGATAACCGATATGTCGTACGGGCGTGAACCGGGCCTGCGCGAGTGGTTCTTTGGCGCCTATGAGGGAGAGCGCGTCGATCTTATGCCTGCGCGCCCATGGGGCGATTACTTTGTTCAGTTTGGGGGCGAGGGCGAGCGGGAGTTCCATGCGCGTATCTGCTCTACGCTTCGCGAGATCATGGCGCGGCCCGGACATGAGAACGTGCTGGTGGTGAGCCATGGATCTGCCTGTCGCGAGTTTATGCTGGAGTGGCGCGAGGGTCAGGATCTGGGCTACCCGGACGTTCCCGGTAACTGCTCTGTTATGCGCTATACGTTTGACGGCGAGCGCTTTGAGCTGGTTCGCGTTGTGGAACAGGACGAGATGCGCGCGGTGTTGGGCGAGTAGGGCGCGTGGTGCTGTTGTGGTGCGCAGCCCGTTTGCAGAGTCGCGGCTTTAGCGCTTCGCGGCCTCGGAAGGCAATCGATGCCTTCCGTAATCGTTTCTCAATTGACTGCAATTGTGTTCTCTTTGATTTATGAGTGCTAGAACGCTGTTTGGGGTACAATTGCACTAGAATCAGCGGAGCCCGTCTCTCGTGAAATAGGCGCGGGCGACGCAAGGGGTTTACTTTAAGGACTTGGTGGCAGCCGAGTCCTTATTTTTGCCTTTCGTCTTCCGCGATGTGCTTACGTCTATCCCATCGCTCGAACAGCTCCAAGAGCAGCCTTGCGATGCTTGAAAGCGCCCCAAGGGCGCGAATGACTTGCAGGATTGTATCCCTAGGCTTTGCTCCTCTCGTGAGAAGCGCCGCCCGCACGCGGACTTCGCCGGTTTGTCCTTATACCGCATGTACCATTTGTCTAAACGCTATAACGATGGGCATATTTGATTAGTGTTGATCGATGCTGTTCTGTGGTGGCCGCTGATATCGTCCAAGAAAAAAGACGCCGATTCCGCTTGTTGTGGAATCGGCGTCTTGCGTTGAGATTGGCTAAGCGCTGGTTGCTTACTTGCGGATCTGATGGATGAACAGGCCGCTGCGAAGCTTGGGCTCAAACCAAGTGGACTTGGGCGGCATGAGCAGCCCCGCATCTGCCACGGCGAGCAGCTGGTCGATTCCCGTGGCGCACATGGAGAACGCGACGCCCTCGGTGCCGGCGCGACGCTCGAGCTCGTCCGTACCGCGAATACCGCCAACAAAGCTGATGCGCGGGTCTAGACGGGGGTCGCCAATGCCCAGAATGGGCGAGAGCACCTGCTCTTGCAGGATGGAGACATCCAGCGCGGAGACGGGGTCTGCCGCCGCGACCTGCTGCGCAAGCCCCTGGCCCAGCGACAGGTTCCACCATTGACCATCTGCGAACATGCCCATGCGCCCGGCTTCCTGCGGGGCGACGGGTGCATTCGCCGGCTCGACCGTGAAGCCCGCTTGGCGAACGCGCTCGACCAGCTGATCGGCACTGAGGCCGCAGCGGTCTTTGACCACGCGGTTATAGGGCAGGATGGTGAGTTGGCTTGCTGGGAACAGCACGGAGAGGAAGTAGTTGAACGGCTCGCGTCCGGTGTAGGTGCCCGCCGCTTTCGCCTCTTCGCGCATTTGCTGGGCAACTCTGACAGCGCTTGCGGTTCGATGATGGCCATCTGCGATGTAGGCGCAGGGGATGTGCTGGAACATGGCAGCGATGGCCTCGACCGTGTCTGAGCGCTTGACCTCCCACACGGTTTGGCGCACGTTTTCCTCGTCCACAAAATCATAGAGCGGGGTCGCCATTTTGGCAGCGCCCAGGATCATGTCGAGTACGGGCTGGTCGCGATACGCCAGGAAGATGGGGCCGGTTTGGCAGCCCAGCGCGCGGATGTGCTCTATGCGGTCGCGCTCCTTGTCCTCGCGGGTGAGCTCGTGGCGCTTGATGGTGCCGTCTTCGTACTCGTCTACGGAACATACGGCGACCAGGCCGGTTTGCACGCGACCATCCATCTCGAGCTCGTAGATGTAGTAGCAGCGGTTTGGGTCGCGCATGTAGATGCGGGAGTCGATGCGGTCCTGCATGAGCTGGGCGGCTCGCTGGTAGACCTCCGGCGCGTACATGTCCTGGTCCGCGGGGAACTGCGTCTCCGGGCGGTCGATGTTGAGGAACGACAGCGGGCGGTCGGCTACGTAGTCGGCGGCCTCTTTGCGGTCGAAGACGTCGTAGGGAAGCGAGGCCGCCTGCGCGGCGTGTTGCGGCAGGGGTCGTATGCAGGGAAAGGGCAATGCCTTCATGGGGGATCCTCCTTGTTGGTGGCGTTATGCCGTTTTCTCATTGTACGTGCTGCGCGACGGGCGCGCACGCGCCGCGGGGAGGGTTATTGGAAGGGTAACGTTGGCGGGATGCGCGTTATAAAGGAAGCAAATGCAACAAGGACATTGGGCTGAGCCCTGGGCCTCTGGCATTCAAAAGATTTTTTCTTTCGAATCTCATAAAGTTGTTAAGAACGAACATATGTTCTATAATGTTACAAGGGGATTTACAATAGTAATGCGAGGCGATACTATGATTCTATCCTATGCCGATAAAGAGACCGAAAGATTGTCACGAGGAGAAAGGGTGAGACGCTTTTTGCCATTCGAGCGCGTCGCTTTGCGTAAGCTGCGACAACTTGAATTAGCCGCAAGCATTAATGATCTGAGGATTCCTCCGGGTAATCGGTTGGAAATCCTTCAGGGCGATCGCTTTGGTCAGCATAGCATTAGAATAAACGATCGCTTCCGAATCTGTTTTCGATGGACATCAGCGGGTCCTCAAGATGTTGAGATAGTTGATTATCATTAAGTGGTGATGTCGGATGATTGAATACATTGACCCCGTCTCTCCAGGGGAACTGCTTAAGGAAGAGTTTCTTGTTCCAATGGGTATTTCTCAGTATCGTCTAGCGAAAGAGACCGGTATTCCGGCGCAGCGCATTGGGCAAATTGTGCTTGGACGCCGTTCTGTTACGGCGGATACCGATCTTCGCTTGTGCCGTTTTTTTGGTTTAACGGATGGATATTGGCTTCGTGCCCAAGCGGCTTACGACACTCAACTTGCTCGTCGTCGACTTTCCGATGATCTTGATAAGATCATTCCTTGGGATAGTACGGCGATGGGCTAGATGAACGGCGTCTGACGCGTTGCGGTTTTGCCTATGCGAGGCCCGACAGCGATAGCAGCAGGTCTGTGAGCACTGCCTCGACGCGCTGGATATCATCGCGCGGCACACACTCGTTAGGCTTGTGCGCCAGCGCGAGCGATCCGGGGCCGTAACTCATGCAGTTATGGTTCGAGCAGGTTCCCGCTATGACGGCGGTATCCGTGTAGCCGGTGAAATAGCTCACCCTCGCGGGCGCCCCCGTGGTTTGCTCGACCGTTTTGCTAAGGGCAGCCAGCAGGGGAGAGCCTGGGTCGCGTTCGATGGGAGGACGATCGCCCGTGATGCGGTAGGTGCCTTGGATGCCCGGAACCTCTTGCTGCGCCCTCTCGATTGCCTGCTGAACTATCATTTCCGCCTTCGCCGTGGTTGCCGGAGGTACCAATCGCATGTCGATCCACGTGGTGCATGCATCCGGGACAACGTAGGGTTGGTATCCGCCTTGGACCATTCCAAAGGTGACGGTCGAGGCGCCCAGCTCTGCATGGTGCGGCAGCGCCTCGATGCTGCGGCGGATATGGCTGATTGCCTCCGCCGTTGCTGCGACGGCATCTGCTCCTTCCCAAGGCTGGCTTGCGTGCGCGGTGACGCCCTTGATATCGAGTTCGAACCACGTACGTCCCTTATGCGCAACTTGGATCTGGTTGTCGGTGGGCTCGGTGTCCAACACCCACTCGTCCGTGCCGACCCAGCCCGCATCGATAGCGGCTTCAACGCCGCGCATGTTGGCTTCCTCGTCCACGGTACAGATGAGTGAGAACCCACGCTCTGGTTGAGTGCCGGTATGCTCCATGGCGTCCATTAGCGAGAACAGAGCGGAAGAGAGCGCAGGCAAGCCCGCCTTTCATGTCGCATGCGCCTCGCCCGTAGAGGCGGTTCTCGCGGACGGTTGCTCCTAGCGCGAGCGTGTCCGTGCTCCAGCCCTCGCCTAAGGTGACGGTATCCATGTGGCAGATGTAGACTAGATTGGGCGCGCTGCCATATCCCGCTACGGTGACGTTGAGGTTGCGCCGAGCGGGGAAGACCTCGAGCTCCTTGATGGAGATATGCTTTACAAGGCATGCGGGCATGCTTGAAACGTGCTGCTCTACCAGTAGCTTGATATAGCGTTCGATCGTATCTTCTTGCGCTCCAGGATTAGAGCTATCTATACGCACCAATTGTTGCGCCAGTTGCCATGCATTCATCGGCTTCCCTTCGGTAGCAAAACAAGAGGCGTGCACGTGGCTCGCCTCTTATGATTTGCCTCCCAGTGCTTACCTTACTCATTTTTGCGAGATGGTGTACGGGAGCGTTGCAAACAGAACGTTTTTAGAAGGGTCGGCGGTCATTTTTTACATGCGTGCGTTCTGAAATAAACTGTGACCGATCCCGGTGGCAATTGAAACGCTTCAGGCGGGGTAGTTATTTTTATGCAGAGTCGCGAGGGTGATTTATACGCATTATGAGGGTCTAGGCAGATGGCTGCAGATGTAGCTTAGCGTGCTAAACACTTATAAATGTCGCCAATAGAATTGGTATTATGCGCTCCGACTACTAGGAAAGCAGGTTTGAAGGAGGCTCGAAGGGCGCTCGGGGTCGGTTGGTAGGGGGCGAGCGACTGAAAACGCTCTATTCTTGCCTGCTCCTCGCCCGCCTCGTGGCACTCATTGACCATCCTGAAGAAGGACGGTTTTTCAAGAGCGTTTTTCCATGAATAAGCTAATGAGAATCCGCAGCTCGCGGGACGGCTTGATACATATCGACGTTTTCGACGCGGAGGCATAGGGTCAAGGGTGAGTACGGAGCATGAAGTGCGGCCCGACCCAACGCCGTATTAAACGTTAATGGGCCAGGCCGTGTGAAAGTTGCGAATTGGAGAAGCCGATAGCAGGCCTGGAAACGAAAAAGCAAATCCAGGAAGCGCTATTTGATGACGCGGACGCGGTAGATCGCGGGAATCTGCTTGAGCGCCTCGATGGTGGAGGATTCCAGATGCTCGTCCGTGTCGAACATGGTGTAGGCGTTTTCGCCGGCGCTTTCGTTAACCATGCGCTGCACGTTGGCGTTGTCCTTTGCCAAGATGGCGGTGATCTGGCCGATCATGTTGGGCACGTTGGCGTGCAGGCAGGCGATGCGGCTCGCGGCGCGCGCCTTACCCATGTTGCAGGCGGGGTAGTTGACGGAGTTGGCGATGTTGCCGTTTTCCAGATAGTCCTTGAGCTCGGAGATGGCCATGTCCGCGCAGTTGGCCTCCGCCTCGCCGGTGCCGGCGCCGGAGTGGGTGGTGATGAAGGTGTTGGGCATCAGCACGGTTTTGGGGGTGGCGAAGTCGCCGGCGAACCAGGATAGTTTGCCGGATTCAAGCGCTGCGTGCACGGCGTCCTCGTCGATGATGGTTTCGCGCGCATAGTTGATGAGTACCGCACCCGGAGCCAGAAGGGCGAGCTGTTCCGTACTGATCATGCCCTTGGTGTCCGCCTTGGAGGGAACGTGCAGGGTAAGGTAGTCGCAGCCGCGGCACAGGTCCTCGAGCGTGCCCACGCGCTGGACGTTTTGAGACAGCGCCCATGCGTGCTCGACAGAGATGAAGGGATCGTAGCCGTAGACATCCATACCCAGGTCGACGAGGGCGTTCGCCACCTTGGAGCCCACGTTGCCCAGGCCAACTACGCCAACGCGCTTGCCCTTGAGCTCGCGGCCAACAAAGGCCTTCTTGGCCTTTTCAGCATCCGCGAGAATGTTGGGATCGTCCGCGTTGGCGTGCACCCAGTTCATGGACTGCACCACGCCGCGGCTGGACAGGATCATCATGGCGAGCACCAGCTCTTTGACGGCGTTGGAGTTGGCGCCGGGCGAGTTGAAAACCACCACGCCGCGACGGGCGTATTCCTCGACGGGAATGTTGTTCACGCCTGCGCCGCAGCGGGCGATGGCGCGGATGCCCTCGGGCAGGTCGTAGCCGTGCAGGTCGGTCGAGCGCATAAGGATGGCGTCGGCCTCTTCCGCCGTGGCTACAAAGTCATAGCCCTCTCCAAATTCTACGTCGCCGTCTTTGGTGATGTCGTCGATAGTCTTGATGTGACGCATGGTTGCAAGTCTCCTTTTGGCTGCATGGATGAGATGGAAGCTTCTGGGTGGGCCCGCCGGCACCGCTGTGCGCGGAATCGATGCGCGCAGGGTCGATGCGGGCTACAAAGATCGCCGTCCCATACAATGCAGCGATTCGAACTCGTCCATCCATGCCGCCAGCGCCCGGACGCTTTCAAGTGCGACGGCGTTGTAGATGCTGGCGCGCATGCCGCCGGCAACGCGGTGTCCCTTGATGTTGGCAATGCCGCGTTGGGCCGCGCCCGCGATGAACTCCGCGTCAAGCTCCTTGCTGGGCGTGCGAAAGGTGACGTTGGCGATGGAGCGGCTGTCCTTTTGGGCGGTGCCGCAGAAGAGCTCGCTGTTGTCGAGCAGGTTGTAGAGCAGGTCCGCCTTGGCGCGGTTGCGCTGTTCCATGGCGATAAGGCCGCCGGTTTCCTCGATCCAGCGGAAGATCTTGCCGCATACGTAGATACCAAAGGTGTTGGGCGTGTTGTACATGGAGCCCTTGTCTGCCTGGATGCGATAATCCATGTACGAGGGGCAGTAGGGGCTGGCGGGGCTCTGGCCAATGAGGTCGTCGCGGATTATGACCACGGTTACACCCGCAGCGCCCGCGTTTTTCTGCGCGCCGGCGTAGATAAGGCCGTAGCGCTCCACGTCGATGGGAAGCGACAAAAAGCAACTTGAGACGTCTGCCACCAGCGGAGTATCGCCGCAGTTGGGAAGCGTGTGGAACTGCGTGCCAAAGATGGTGTTGTTCTGGCAAATGTAGACGTAATCCAGGTCATCGTCCGCACACGCCCGCTCAACGGCGTCGAGCGCGGGAATCCTGTCGAAATGCGTGTCCTCGCTTGAGGCGAGCACGCGGGCATCGCCGTAGCGAGCGGCCTCTTGCCAGGCCTTTTTCGCGAAGTTGCCCGTGACCACGTGTCCGCAGCGGCCGCGTCGCATGAGGTTCATGGGGATGCCGGCGAACTGCAGGGTGGCGCCGCCCTGCAAAAACAGGACGCGGTAGTTGGAGGGAATGCCCATGACGCGGCGAAGCGTGGCCTCTGCATCGTCGATAATAGCCTGGTACGCGGGGGAGCGATGACTCATCTCCATTACGGACATGCCGGAGTCGCCGTATTCCGGCAGCTCGTTTTTGATTTCCTCCAGCACGCTCAGGGGCAGGGCGGCCGGGCCGGCGGAGAAGTTGTGCACGCGTGTCATCGTCAAATGACCTCCCTTGCGGGGTCCAGGAATTTTGCCTTAGCACTCTACTATAGTGGAGTATGTTCCATGTAACGAAAACGTTACCTAACATAGCAGACGGCGCCGGGAAGGTCTCGCCGCGCGATGCGGGACGTCTTCTTTTAATAACCGCATTCATGGTAGGTTGATGGCGAATGGGGCATATTGCCTTTTTTGCGATACCGGGGACCAGAAAGTGTAAACTATCACTTGAAGGTTGAAGGTTTACTCCTGAGGGGGAGATATGGCGACGTATGTAACCTCGGATGCTCACGGTCATGTTCGGGCGCTGGATCGCGCGCTCGAGCTTGCGGGACCCGGTAGCGGCGACGTCGTCTACGTGCTGGGCGATATGGTCGACCGCGGGCCGGACCCCGTGGGCGTGCTGCGCCTGGTGCGCTCCCTGCCCAACGCTCGCGTGCTCATGGGCAACCACGAGCGCATGCTGCTGGACACCTTGATGAGCGAGGACGAGCGCGAGGTCTTTATTTGGGAGATGAACGGCGGGTCCACTACCGCGCGCGGCTTGGATTCGCTGGCGTCTGATGAGGCGGCCGACCTTATCGACTGGATTGCGCAGCTGCCGCTTTTCGATGTAGTCGAGGTGGACGATCGCCGTCCGGGCGCCGCGGCGCGTGCGGGCGTGCTGGGCTGCGATGCCCGTCGTACCTACCTGTTGTCCCATGCCGGGATAGACGCGCTTGCGGCGCGGGCGTACCTGGCGATGGCCGGCACGGCTGGATCCACGGGGGCTTTTGCGGACGCCGCGGGTTCCAGCGCCGCGTCGGGCGCAGACGTGGCGACGCTGCGCGATATGATGGCGAGCCAGTCTGCCGACGACCTGCTGTGGATACGTTCCGAGTTTTGGGGAGCGTCTACGGGCCTTGTGGGTCCGGACGGGCGCGGGCCAGTCGTCGTGGCGGGGCACACGCCGTCGATCCTGCTGCGTCGCTACGCAACGTTGATGGGCGGCACCGGCGCGCATGAAGGTATGTACGGATGCATGGTAGAGGTTGGCGCCACCTCAAGCACCTTTGGCGAGGCGGACCGCATCTGCGTGGATTGCGCTGCGGCGACGGGCTATCCTTCTGGCCGCGTGGGCGTGATGCGCCTTGAGGACCGTCGCGTGTGGTATGCGGAGGTTCGCGAGGGCGAGTAGGGGCCCGCGGCAGAACAAGCGGCGCCGCTTATCTCAATCGAGTTGCTGATGCCGGGGGTTAGGTTTTCCCGACCTGCCCTTACAGGCCAAAAAGATAGGCTATCGCCTCATCCCAGCTCTCTTCCGCAACGGACCATGTGCCGTCGCCATCTTGTTGGAGGTCGAGCACGATGGTGGTTTCATACATTTCGTTGCTGGCGGCAAGGGCCTGTAGATAGGTGTCTGTGAAGATCTGGGCGAATTCCTCGTCCGTTGTGTTTGCCAAACCGGGGTCTGCCGCCGCCTGGTCCAGCAGGTTAGACCAAAGGTCGACAAGCTCAGAGCCATCCCTTGCGGTGACGTTGACGTAGGCGTACCCCTCTCGGCCCGCGATAAACACGCCATCGTCCTCAAATTCAAGCCCCAGGACGGACCATGTTGCGTAAAGCGCGGGATCGCAACCCTGCATGTATGGGGCAAGCTCGGCGTCATCGTTGACGTACCGGGTGAATAGGTCTGCGATCGCGGCGGCGTCCTGCTCGTTTTGGCTTGCAAGGGCGTCCATCTTGTCCTCGACCGCGGTCCACGCCCGCTGCTGATCTGCCGTGTGGCCCTGGTCTACGCCGATGTTGCTTGCGGGCGAACCAAACGAGCCGTACATGCGCGATGCGACGGTTATGCTGAGGATTATGAGTATTAGGACGAGGAGGGACAAAACGGTGCCGATGATGCCGGTGACCTTGCCGGCGGTAAGGGCCCCGCTGTACTCTGCGCGGCGGGCCGACCGGATTGCCAGGGCTATGGCCGCAATACCCATGATGGTGCTGATGATGGGCAAAAAGCACAGCAGGATGGAAGCGATGCCAAGGATGAGCGCCAGAACACCGGTGCTTTTTGCCGCGGGTCCCGGCAGTTGCGGGGCGGGCGGGAACGCTTGGGGAGCGGCGGGCGCGGGCGCGGGCGCCGTCGACACAGGGGCTTGGGGCGCAAGGTCTGCCGGGGCGCCATCGCTCGCTTTTGCGGGCAAACCGCTTTTTGCCGATACGCTGCCAACGGTGTTCCAAGGGTTGCTATCTGCGGATGTCTTGCCTGGTTGGTTCATGGCTTCTCGCCTTACGGGTTATGCGGCGCTGCGGCCGGCGGGAGCATCATTGTTCTATAGTAGCGATGCCGGACGCGTTTGCGTATATGGTCCCGGCCCAGCGGCGGCTTTTCGCAGCATGCCGTCTTGCCCGGCGACTCGATCAGCCAAACGGGTTGCGCTCGCGGGTGATGGCGCGGCGGATGTTGATGTATTCCAGCACGAGCAGCACCAGCAACAGCAGCATCACCAGAAGGTAGCTCAACACGGCGCCCATCAGCTTGAGCGTGGCCACCAAGATGAGCGGCGCCACAACGCTGGCGGCAAAGGCGATGAGGTAGAGCTTCATGACATCGTCCTGACGACGCAGCACGGTAATGATGGCGTAGAGAAAGTCGATCGCCGCGGTGATGCCGCCGGCGGCGATCATAAGCAGGGCCAGGTTGCGGAATCGCTCGAAGTTCACGCCGTACATGAAGCTCATGATGGGAATGCCGATGGACCCCATGAACAGCGCGGTCGCCACCGTGATTCCCAGGATGACCGCCATGACGGCAAACACCACCATGTCAAAGCGGCGGCGCTTGCGCGGGTTGGACCAAATGCTTGCCAGGCGCAGCATCTGAGGTTTGTAGACAAAGCCGATCGCCAGCAAAATACCCTGCGCGGGGAAGTACAGCGCGTTGAAATAGAGCTGGTTTTCATAGGGCAGCATGCCCTCCATCACAAATTTGGGCATGCTCTCGATAAGGTTGAATAAAAACAACGCCGCAAACAGCGGGAAGCATTGGCGAAGCAGGGATCCCACCTCGCCCATATTCCAACGGCGCGATTTCTCCGTTTCGAGTAGGGCCAGGGGGGCGGAGACCAAGACCAGCGACGCGCAGGCGACCACGGCCATCGCGACGGACGCCACCGCCAGGTTGCGCGTGATGAAGAGCGCCGCGGAGAACACGGCCGCCACCGCGATCGAACGCAGCGCCTGGCTGATGCCGGCAAGATAGAGCTTGTCCGCCTGCTGCAGGCGCCCCTCGTACACATCCGCCAGGCCGTCGACCATCTTATATATGTAGACGCCCACGGAGACGGTCATCATGTAGGGCTCGTATCCGCGCAGCGTGCAGTACAAGATACCGGCGACTAGCGCCAAGATGCTGGTGATCCAGCGATTGATTTGGTAGGACGAGAACGAGTTGACCTCGTCTATGTCCGACACCTGGAAGTTGCGCACGCCGTAGTTGGCGGCGATCATGAGCAGCGTGCCGGTGACAAACGCCATGGAGAACATACCCGCCTGCTCGGTGCCCACCAGCTGCGTGCATACAACCGTGAGCAGGGGGAATACCATGCCCCATACGCCTATGCCCACCGTGTTCCACAGGTAATCGCGCTTGGTGCTGTGCGATTCGTACTCGGCTTCCTGCTCGCTGAGCGAGCCCTCGTAGATTGATTGCAGCAGGCGGTTCCACCATTGGTTGACCATGCGCGCCACAAAGGTTTGCTCGCGGTCCGGCCGCCGGCGCTGGTCGCGGCCCGCGCCGCGCCTTGATGCGGTGGAGGGGCGGGAGCCCTTTGTGACGGTGGCGCGCCTGCTTTGCGGGCTGCCCACAACTATATCGCCGCGCCTCGCCATGCGTTCGCGGATGATGTCCAAAGGAGTGCCTGCCACGCTAACCCGCCTTGTCCTCGTCGCTTCGTTCTTGTCGATTCCATCACGCCGGCTTGTGCGTTACTTGCTTGCTAAGATGTTTGGCTAATCATTATAGTTTCTCCAGAAATGTGGCGCGCGGCAATACTATTAGGTAACAACAAATGATACTCGGCCCAAGTCCGCGCGGAGTGCGCTATCCTTTTGCACGTTTTATACGGTGCCGGCGCGACAAGCTGCGAGTTAGCCGCGTCGCCGGACAGTGTTGGGGACTCTGTATGGATTTTGTCTCGTTTGTTTTGGCCCTTGTGCCCATTTTGTGGCTCGTTGTCATGCTCTTGGTGTTCAAGTGGCCCACGTGGAAGGCCGCTATCGGCTCTTTTGTGGCGTCGTTTTTGCTCGCCGTGGCGTACTGGCATATGCCGGTTGACCAGGCGGCCACCGCAAGCCTTGAGGGTTTTCTCATGGCGCTGTGGCCGATCGTGCTGGTTATCATCGCCGCGGTGTTTACGTACAACCTGTGCGTCAAGACCGGCGCTATGGACGTTATCAGCCAGATGATCACCTCTATCTCCAGCGACCGTAGGATTTTGGCGCTGTTGGTGGCATGGTGCTTCGGCGGCTTTATGGAGGGCATGGCTGGTTTTGGTACCGCCGTCGCCATTCCCGCCGGCATGCTTGCCGCGCTTGGCTTCTCGCCCATCCCCGCGGTGCTGATGTGCCTGCTCGCTAACGGCGTTCCCACCCCGTACGGCTCCATTGGCATCCCCACGGTGTCGCTTGCCAACCTGGTGGGGCTTGATTCCGCGCAGCTGGCGTCTACTCAGATGCTGCAGCTTTCGCCTTTTTTCCTGATCGCCCCGTTCTTGATTGTGTACGTGGCGGGCGGCTCTTCGCTTTCCGGCGACGCTTCTGGCGCCAAGGTGGGTTTTGCCGACCGCTTTAAGGGCGTGTTACCGCTTACCCTGGCCTCTGCCGTGGCGTTTGTCTTGCCCACCTATGCGGTCGCCACGTTTGTTGGCCCCGAGCTCTGCGTGGTTGTGGGCAGCATCTGCTCGCTGGCGGTCACCGCCCTTATGGCTATGCGCACGGAGCGTTCCGGCAAGCTGGACAGCGCCTTTCATATGGAGGCTTCCGCCGGGCAGGAGCTGGATGCGCGCTCCGCGCTCAAGGCGTGGTCGTGCTTTATCTTTATCTTCATCCTGCTGTTGGGCACCTCTAAGCTGGTGCCGCCCGTGAACGGCTTCCTGGCGCAATTCGCCGCCACCGTCACCGTGTTTAACGGCGATAACCCCGGGTCGCTTACCTTCTCTTGGATCAACACCCCGGGTGTGTGGATATTCCTGGCCGCGTTTGCCGGCGGTCTTATCCAGGGCGCGAGCCTGCGCACCATGGGCAGGGTGCTGGCTGCCACCGTCAAGCAGATGATGCCCACCGTGATCACCATGCTTTCCGTTTTGGGTTGCGCCAAGGTGATGGGTTACTCCGGCATGATCTCTTCCATCTCTTCATTCTGCATTGGCGTGGCCGGTGCGTTCTTCCCGCTGGTCGCTCCTTGGATCGGCATGGTCGGCACTTTTGTCACCGGCTCTGGCACCAGTTCCGGCATGTTGTTTGGCCAGGTGCAAAGCGAGGCGGCCCAAGCGCTTTCCGCCGATCCCTACTGGATGGTGGCCTTGAATTCGCTGGGCGTCGCCGCCGGCAAGATGCTGTCGCCGCAGACGCTGGCTATTGGTCTTGCCGCCGTGCGCGTCACCGGCAAGGATGCCGAGCTTCTCAAGGCCGTTCTGCCGTACGCCCTGGCGTTTCTGGTTGGTATGAGCGCGCTGGCCTTTATTGGCGCCTAGCGGCTCCCGATTCATCTACTCTTGGGTCCAAGCTGCCCGCATCTAGTTCTACATTAAGATCAAAGCTCTCAAAACCCCGTTGGCTCCCCCTTGGGCGCCGGCGGGGTTTTCTCATATGTGTTGACCTTGCGCAGGTGAAGGATGGTGATGCAAAAGATGTTGACCTGTTAACAATAACTCGTAAGATGTTAACGCGTTAACAAGTAGATGAAAGGAGGCGGCGGTGGTTCAAGGGGACGAGAAGGAGCAGGAGAGGTTCGAGGACTTCGTGGGCATGATCTCCGCCCTGTCGAAGGAGATCCAGCGCATCAAGATGGTCGAGGCGACAAAGCTTGGCATCAAGGGCGCCGACGTGATGCTGCTCTACCAGCTTGCGCGACACCCGCAGGGGCTTACCAGCGCGGAGCTCGCCCGGCGCTGCGGCGTGACGCGTGCCGCCGTCTCCCGCGCGCTGGCCGCCCTGGAGGATAAGGGGTTTGTCATGGTGCAGCCGGATCCAGGGGCCGGCAGGTATCGCGCGGCGGTGATGCTCTCCGCTCGCGGCACCGCCGCTATGGAGTCCGCAACCCGGATCATCGACCGCGTGGTCAGCGAGTCCGGCGATGCGGTGTCCGAGCGTAACCGTGCGATCATGTACTCGTCGCTTTCGACCATTCTTGACCAGCTCAAAAAGATCTCGCGCGACTAGCGCTCGCGTGCAGCGAACCCAGGAGGTACATCTATGCCCGTACGTATCATCGCCGATTCCGCCTGCGACATGGCGAGCGCCGATCATCCGCAGCTCACCGTTTTGCCGCTGACCGTCGCCTTTGGCACCACCGTGTACCAAGACGGCGTCGATTTGAGCCATGAGCGCTTCTACGAGCTGCTTATCGAGAGCGACGAGCTGCCCAGCACCGGCCAGGTGAACCCGTATGCCTATACGCAGGCGTACGAGGAGGCCGTCGCTGCGGGAGAGAACGTCGTGGTCATAGCCCTTTCGTCCAAGCTCTCCGGCACGCATCAAAGCGCCGTTACCGCCGCCGCGCAGATCGATGCGCCCGTGCGCATTGTGGACACGCAAAGCGTTACGGTTGGCGAGCACATCTTGGTGAAGTACGCGCTGCAGCTGGTGGACCGGGGTCTTGGCGCTCAGCAGATCGCCGACGCCATTGAGGCCGCGCGCGATCGCGTGGTTGTCATCGGCCTGCTCGATACCCTTGAGTACCTGCGTCGCGGCGGCCGAATCTCCGGCGCGATGGGCGCGGTGGGCGAGATGCTTTCCATCAAGCCCGTGGTCACCGTTGAGGATGGCGAGGTCCATTTGATGGGCAAGGCGCGCGGATCCAAGAACGGCCGCAACCTGCTGACCAAGAAGATCGAGGAGGTGGGCGGCGTGGACTTCTCCATGCCTATCGAGCTTGGTTACGCCGGTTTGGACGATAAGCTGTTGCGTAAATACATTGCGGACAGCCGCGCGCTTTGGGAGGAATATCCCGGGGCGGAGCTGCCCGTCCATTCCGTGGGCGCAACCATTGGCACGCACGTGGGGCCCGGCGCCATCGCGCTGGCGTTTTTCAAGAAGGAGTAGAACCTGCCCGGGAAGCGTGTCGCAGCGTGCCGCTTCAAGCGAATAGCCTTGTTGCCGGCGACAGCGAGCCTGCACGGGGATTCTTCGGTATCATCTACTAAAGCATCCCCGTGCTTTTGCATGCGCTAGCATGGTGGGGTCTTTTGTAGGGATGAAGGGGGAACCATGATCAGGGCCGCGTTTTTTGACATCGACGGCACGCTGCTTAGCTTTAAGACGCACAAGATGCCGGAATCGACCAAGCGGGCGCTGGCGACGCTGCGCGAAAAAGGGATTTTGACCATAGTCTCCTCTGGTCGCCCCACCTACCAGCTGCCCCCGTGCATCAAGACCGGGTTCGACGCCTACATCACCTTGAGCGGCCAGCTGTGCTATGACGCAGACGGCGTCTTTCTTTCCAACCCCATTTCCAAAACCGGCGTGGCAAGCGTGGTGGAGCAGGTCAAAAGCGGTTGCTACGAGGCTCTTGTGCTGCAGGGCGACAGAGCGTTTTGCAGCAAGCTCACCGATGACGTGGCGGAGGTGGCGCGCACTGCCGGCCTTGTGTACGAGCCCGATGACATCGACCGCACCTTCGATGCCCCGGTGTATCAGTTCTGTGCGTTTTTGGACCAGGACCGCGAGCATATCATCACCGACGCCATTCCGGATGTCGCCACCACGCGCTGGACGCATCTGTTCTGCGACATCATGCCCGCAGACGGCGGCAAGATCCATGGCGTTCGGGCGGCGTTTGAGCGCTACGGTATCTCGCCGCAAGAAGCGATCGCGTTTGGCGACGGCGAGAACGACCTCTCTATGTTCGAGGCCGTCGGTACCGGAGTTGCCATGGGAAACGCCTGGGACACGGTGAAGGAGCGCGCGGATTACGTTACAACCTCGGTGGACGATGACGGTATCTGGAAAGCATGCGAGCATTTTGGCCTTCTGTAGCCCGTTGTGCTCATTTCGCCCATGTTTCGCGGGCAGGCTCATTGCGCATATTATGGTGATGCGGTTGCAACAATTTGCGCGTGCGTTATACTTTTAGCACTTGCATGACGCTCTGTCTGGTTGTCATGACGCAATGCATTGAGGGATGAAGGAGATATTGATATGAAGAAGTACGCTGCAATTCTTGGCGCCCTGGTTATGGCGCTTGCGCTGCCCGTCAGCGCTTTCGCTTGGGTGAGCCCTACCGGCGACGTCAAGGCTCCCACGGTTACGTATGAGGCGCCCTCCGGCGTAGAGGTCAAGGCTGCTGCCGCATGCAACGGCACCGGTACGCTGACCATTACCCCTGAGGAGTCTGTCAAGGCTTCCAATGCCGAGGTCCCCGAGGGCTTCACCGAGGTCGCGTCCTTCAGGATCGAGTCCACCGGCGATGTTGAGCCGCCCTACCAGTTCTCTTATAACCTGGGTGCCGAGTATGCTAACGCAGAGGTCACCGTCTATGTTGACCATGAGGGCGAGGCCGAGAACGAGGTTGTTACCAAGACTGCCAGCTCTGACGGCACCATCACGTTCACCACGGACGCCCTGTCCATCCACACCATTGTAGCCAAGAAGGCAGATGGCGTGGTCAACACCGACGCCGGCTCCACCTCTCCCCAGACCGGCCTGAACACCTCTGCCGTCGCTGCCGGCACCGTTTGCGTCGCCGTCGCTGCCGGCGCCGTATATGTTGCTCGCAAGAAGGTTTCCGAGTAACGGGCCTGCCTCTTTGGCTTTATCGCTCTTGATGTAGATAGGGGTTCGTCATCTGGCGAGCCCCTTTCCGTATTAAACGGCTTGATCTGTGGGAGTCCCATGTCCAACGAATCATCGTCCAAGCGCAAGCGCGCGCTTACCGTTCTTTTGGGTGTGCTCGTCGCGTGCGTGTTGTGCGGATGCGGCTATCTTATCTGGCAGCAGGTACAGGTCTTTCGCGCCCAGCAGCAGATGCAGGGCGCCGCTGTTCCCGATACCCCCGATGATGGGGGAGAGCTGCAAGAGAACCCCATCGACTTCAACGCATTGTGGGAGAACAACGTTGAGAGCTACGCGTGGGTCTATATCCCCGGCACCCAGATCAACGCGCCCATTCAGCAGAGTTCCACGGACGATTTCTACTACCTCACGCATGATCAGAATCGCGAGGACTCCCCGGTGGGGTGCGCGTTTACCCAGGCTGCCAACAGCCTTGATTTCTCCGATCCCGTCACGGTGATCTACGGTCACGATACCGACGGCGTCTTTAAGAACCTGCACTACTTTGAAGACCAGGAGTTCTTTGACCAAAACGATACGTTCTACATCTATCGACCCGGTCACGTGCTGACCTACACCATTGTTTCCGCCTATAAGTACGACGATAGGCACATTTTGAACTCGTTCGACTTTAGCAAGGAGAGCGTTCGCGATGAGTACTTTGCCTACGTAGCCAACCCCGATTCGATGCTCAAATGCGTGCGCGACGGCGTCGAGCTGAACGCCGACAGCAAGATCGTGCAATTTAGCACCTGCATGCTCGATGAATACCATGGCTCTTCGCGCTACATCGTGACGGGCGTGCTTGCTGCTGATCAGGAGACCAAGTAAATGGACGATGAGAAGATGACCGGGCGCCATTTTTCCGGTAGCTCTTCCGTTTCCGAGGACACCTCTCCCGCGGGCAAGCGGTTTGCGCATGCCGCAGCCCCCGAACCCGAGGTCGGCTCCACCGCTCTTGAGCCCGCGCCGTCACCCGAGCCTGAAGCCGATGTCCAGGCCGCGACGGGTTCTGCGGGCGAGGTCGTTGATGGGTCATCCTCCACGCCTGCTGTGGAAGATGGCGCCAAAGCGCTCGAGAAGAAGTCCAAGCGCCGTATCGCACTGCGGGTTTTGCTAGGCGTCGTTATCGTTTTGGCCGTGGCCGTCGCCGCCGGCGCCATCTATATCAACCAGTCCATCGCCCGTGGTCGCAAGGCTTTCGATGACTCCATGAGCCAGGCAATCGAGGAGAAGGGCAAGACCGTCGTGTACAACGGCAAGACCTACGCCCTCAACGAGCATATGGTCTCCGTGGCGTTCATCGGCTTCGATAATCGCACCACCAACTCCGCCAGCGGCAACGACGTCGCCGGCCAGTCAGACACCATCATGGTCGTCGCCCTCAACACGGATACGGGCAAGGCCACGGGTATCGTCATTCCGCGCGACAGCATGGTGGACGTCGACACCTATATTTCGGGTAACTACAACGGCACGCACGCCATGCAGATCTGCTTGCAGTATTCCTACGGTTCGACCAGCGAGGAGAGCTCCGAGCTTGTTGCCCGCTGCGCCTCGCGCGTGCTGTACGGCATGCCCATCGACTATTACTTCACCCTTAACGTCGAGGGCGTTGGTCCCTTAAACGATGCCGTGGGCGGTGTCACGCTGGTGCCCGTCCAAAGCGTCCCCAGCGTTGGTATCAGCGAGGGCGTGGAAACCACGTTGTACGGCAAGACGGCTGAGCGCTACGTTCAGTTCCGCGACACCTCTACGTTGACCTCCTCGCTTGACCGCCAGCGTCGCCAGGTTTCCTACCTTAAGGCGTTTACCAGCAAAGTGCTCCAGAATGCAACGGGCGACCCCGCGGTCCTGCTGAGCCTGTACCAGACGGCGCTGGACTACACCTGGACCAACCTTGGTTTTGATCAGTTCTCCTATTTGGCAAGTACCATGCTGGCGAAAGGCATGACTTCCTTTGACGTGGTCACCCTGGATGGCGAGATGGGCGAGGGTGAAACCTATGCGGAGTTCCATCTTAATCAGGATGCGGTTTACCAGACCGTGCTAGATACGTATTACACCCCGGTGGACGAGTAAACTTGCGTATGAAAAGGCCCCGTGCATGCAAGCGTGCACGGGGCCATATTTTGCGCGGTTGGTAGATTCACGCCCATTCTCGTCCGGGCTCCGCGCGCTAGTCGGCTTGGCGGTCCTCTAGAGCCGTGTTAGCGACAGGGGGGTCCCCAAGGCAGTCTGGGCATATGCCGGTGAACAGGGTGCTGTGACCGATGCCGGCAAAGCCCGTTTGAGCGCCGCATGCCTCATCAAGGCCAAGGTCATAGGCGAGCGGAACGTCTTGCACTCGCCCGCATTTTCTGCAAAGAATGTGCGCGTGCCCGTCTGGCCTCCAATCAAAGCGATTGCCGCCCGGCGTTTTGACCGAGCTGATGATCCCCGCTTCTTCAAGAAGGTTGAGATTGCGGTACACGGTGCCGCGGCTGATTTTCTCGTCCTGCTGGCGTACGTCCAAATAGATATCGTCCGCTGTTGGATGATCATCGTGCGCACGAACGGCGTCGAGCACAAGCGCGCGCTGGCGCGTGTTGCGTCTCTGCACACCCATGGTGACCCCTTTCGATGCATCTTTACCTCCCCGGTGGCGCAAACGGGCGTCTTGGCGCGACGCGCGGGCAGTGCGATGCAAATAATAAATGCCATAACCTCACTTGTATATTTCAACAGAATTCGGTCCGTATCTCAAGTTTCTGCTTGACATCTCCTTGTATCTACTCATAATAAGACTCAATACTAATAATATACAGTAAAGAGCTGTAATGAAAGGAGATTAATTATGTCGCTTATCGGAAAAGAGATCGCTGGTTTTTCCGTCCAGGCCTATCAGAACAACGAGTTCCGCACCGTCACCAAGGACGACGTCCTGGGCAAGTGGTCGCTGTTCTTCTTCTACCCCGCTGACTTCACCTTTGTGTGCCCCACGGAGCTTGAGGACCTGGCGAACAAGTACGCGGAATTCTCCGCCGCCGGTTGCGAGGTGTACTCCGTTTCCACGGACACGCACTTTACCCACAAGGCCTGGCATGAGACCTCTGAGCGTATCGGCAAGGTAGCCTATCCTATGCTCGCCGACCCCACCCACGCGCTTTCCCGTGACTTCGAGGTGCTCATCGAGGAGAACGGCCTGGCCGAGCGCGGCGCCTTCATCGTCGATCCCCAGGGCAAGATCCAGGTGTACCAGGTGAACGCCGGCGGTATCGGCCGTAATGCGGACGAGCTGTTCCGCCTGCTGCAGGCAGCCCAGTTTGTCGCCGAGCACGGTGACGAGGTGTGCCCGGCTAAGTGGCAGCCCGGCGCCGAGACCCTTAAGCCCTCGCTTGACCTGGTGGGTCAGCTGTAAGGAGAGCCTTCTTCGAGGGTATTCGCTACGCGCTTGCTCGATGCGATTTCGCGCATGAGCCCCCTTGGGGCGAATACACGATCCTAAGAGGGGCCGCGGTGGGGGATAGACCCCTCGCCGCGGCCCCTTTGCCGGGTGGGCGCCGTTATGGCTGCTTTCCCGGCTTATATCGTTGGAGGACCAATCTATGGACATCGATAAGCTCTATGATGCCGTCATCATCGGTGGAGGGCCTGCCGGCCTCACCGCTGCAATCTATCTCGCCCGCGCGCGTTACCGCGTGCTGGTTGTCGAGAAGGATCATTTTGGAGGCCAGATCACCATTACCGATGAGGTGGTGAACTATCCCGGTGTGTACGCCGCTAGCGGCTCGCAGCTCACGGAGACCATGAGACGCCAGGCCCAGGCCTTTGGTGCCGAGTTCATGCTCGCGGAAGTGACGGGCTTTGATCTGGATGGCGATGTCAAGCAGGTGAAGACCTCTAAGGGCGATATTCCCTGCTTCGCGGCCCTGCTCGCTACGGGCGCCAGCCCTCGCAGCGTTGGTTTTGCGGGCGAGGATGAGTTTCGCGGCCACGGCGTCGCCTACTGCGCCACGTGCGACGGCGAGTTCTTCACCGGCAAGGACGTCTTTGTCGTTGGCGGCGGTTTCGCCGCGGCGGAGGAGAGCGTCTTTCTCACCAAGTACGCGCGCCACGTCACCGTTTTGGTTCGCGAGGATGATTTTACCTGCGCGCCCGCTACCGCCGAGGAAGCGAAGCGCAACAAGAAGATCACCGTGCTCTACAACACCGAGGTGGTGGAGGCGACGGGCGATTCCGCGTTGCGTACCCTGCGCTACCGCAATATCAAGACCGGCGAGGAGGGCGTCTACCGCGCAGATGATGGCGACAACTTTGGCATCTTTGTCTTTGTTGGCTACGCACCCGCGACCCAGCTGGTCAAAGGAGTTGCCGAGCTTGATCCCTTTGGCTACGTGCTGACCGACGAGCACCAGATGACCTCTGCAGACGGACTGTTTGCGGCGGGAGACGTGTGCGTGAAGAGCCTTCGCCAGGTTGCCACCGCGGTAGGCCAGGCGGCGCAGACCGCAACGGATATGGAGCGCTATCTCAAGGCCGCGCAGGAACGCACCGGTCTTGTGCCCGCGGCGCCGGCGAGCCGCCCCGTGGCTGCTGCCGGGGCTGCATCCGATGTCGACGCGGGCGTGGGCGCAGATCCCGGTGCGGCGGGCTCGCGGGCAGGCGCCGCCGCCGGCTCCTCGCTCCTTTTTGACGACTCCATGCTTGCGCAGCTAGATACCGTATTCTCGCGTATGGAGCGCTCGCTGGTGCTGCGGCTGCATGTGGACGGATCCGATCTGTCTTCCGAGCTTCGCGCGTATATGGACGAGCTTTGCGGCCTCACGGACAAATTGCATCCGGAGGTGGCGGAGGCGGCTACGGGCTCTCCGGCGGGCGAGGAGCTTCCCTATGTAGAGGTATGCGACGCCGAGGGGAGCCCGCTGGGCTTAGCGTTTCACGGAGTTCCGGGCGGCCACGAGTTCACCAGCTTTGTGCTGGGCCTCTATAACGCCGCAGGGCCCAGCCAGCCTATCGCCCAGGATGACGAAGCGCGGATCTCAGGGCTGGTGGACGAGGTCTCCATCAAGGTGCTTGTGTCGCTTTCTTGCACCATGTGCCCGGAGACGGTCGTGTCCGCCCAGCGCATCGCTGCGGACAATCCGCACGTAACGGCGCATGTGTTCGACGTCGCGCACTTCCCGCGGCTCCGCGAGCGGTATGACGCCATGAGCGTGCCGTGCGTGGTGGTCGAGCGCGGAGGTGTCGAACGCGTGTCATTTGGCAAGAGGAACCTAAGCCAGATGCTCGATGTACTGGGTTAGTAGCGGACCTCGAACTCTTTGCTGTCCGTCTGCGGCGCGCGGTCCTGCTCCTCGTCCAACCAGATGCGGTTGTTAAAGCGGCGGTAGTAGGCGTGGACGGCATCTAGGTGCGCGGCGATGGCGGCGGGCGGTCCCTGGATCTCCATCTCAACCGATCCGTCGCTGTTGTTGCGCACCCATCCGGTGAGGTTAAGTTGGTTGGCGATGCCTTGATTGGTCCAGCGGAAGCCCACGCCCTGGACGGTGCCTATAAAGCGCAGGTGCAGGCGTTGCTGCGCGGGTTCGCTTTGGGCCTCGCCGGTGTCGCAGCTTTGGTCTGACGCCTGGTGCAGCCGTGCAAGGAGACTTTCCTCTACGGGGCTGCGCAGGTCCGCTTTGCTGGGGCGGTCCTCGTCACCCAGGCCATATTTGGATGAGCAGGATACGATGCGGTCGATAAATCCCATGTGGCGCCTCCCTGCGTCTTACTGGTCCTGTTTATCGCTGGGGAAGACCACGCCCGCCTGGCGGCGTGCGGCGTCCATGATCTCAAGCGACTCCAGGCTTATGGCTTGCAGGTCGCCCACGCTGCCCGCCCAACCGGCGGGTGCGTCGGCGGCGCGGGCGCCGGTTTGCGTCGCCAGCACGGCGTCGATGAAATCATCCAGCTCATAGGCCATGGTGTTGGGGCAGCTGGGCAGCTCGAGCGCACTTGCGGTGGTCGAGGTGCTGGAATACCCAGCGCTGTCGGCCGCCTTGGTTTCGCGAAGGTCGATGCGCGCGTTCGAGGGCATCGACACCCCGCTGAACGTGAGCGTGCCTAGTTCGCCCTCTATTTGGTTTTCGGCCAAATCAGAGGTGATCTTGGAGTAGTGAAGCGTCGCTATGTGACCGGGGTAGCTTGCGCAGATCACGCCCGCGCCGTCTATGGGACCTCCCGTGATGCCTCGCGTGTCATCGTCCAAAAGGGCCGCTGCGCACTGCACGGCTTGGGGTTTGCCAAACAGGGCGACCAGCGGCTCCACGCAGTAGACGCCGATGTCCATAAGCGCGCCGGATGCCATGGCGCAATCGAAGATGTTGGTGCGGCGGCCCGCCAGCACGTCCGTATAGCGCGAGGAGTATTTGCCAAAGCGCAGGGTGGTGCGGCGGATGGTGCCCAGGCGCGGCAGGGCGTCGCGGATCTGGCGCAGGGCCGGGTCGTGAAGGGGGCGCATGGCTTCGAGTGCGACCACGTTGTGTTTCGCCGCCTCGTCAAAAAGCTCGGCCGCTTGGCGTTGGTTTGCGCAGACGGGCTTTTCGACCAGCACGTGCTTGCCCGCGTGAACGCAAGCGAGCGCCTGGCTGTAGTGAATGGCGTTGGGGGAGCCTATGTATACGGCGTCGACGTCAGATGATGCCGCGAGATCTTCAACGGAAGAGAACCCGCGATCGCCACCGTGCGCCTGCGTGAAGGCCTCCGCGCGCTGGGCGTCGCGCGAGCAGGTGCCCACAAAGACGGCGCGCGGGTTTGGATTGAGCACCTCCAACAGACTGCTGGTTATCATGCTGGTGCCGATGGTGGCGATGCGAATCATGGCGGCTCCTTTGGTCTGGTTGGGTCTAGTCGGCGTCTCCCTCGACAAATCCCGTGTCGATGTCAAGTGTACCCGAGTCTGCCGCGCTGGTTGCCAGCTGGTCGCAGCGCTCGTTGAGCGGGTGGCCCGCATGGCCCTTGACCCACATGAACGTGACCCGATGGGGTTCCTTTGCGGCAAGCAGGCGCTTCCACAAATCGATGTTCTTCACCGGCTTTTTCTGCGAGGTCTGCCAACCGCGGCGCTGCCAGCCTTCGACCCAATGCTTGTTGAAGGCGTTGACAACGTACTGCGAGTCTGAGTGCAGTTCTACCTCGCACGGGCGCTTGAGGGCCTCCAGCGCTACGATTACGGCGAGTAGCTCCATGCGGTTGTTGGTGGTGCGCTCGTAGCCGCGCGAGAGCTCCAGCACGTGCTCTTTGCCGGATGGGGTGACGCAGCTTAAAACCGCTCCGTAGCCGCCGCGTCCCGGGTTGCCTCGAGCCGCGCCGTCCGTGTAGACGATAACCCTCACCAGTTCCTCCTTAGTTGCCGTGTTCAAGGTCAACCATTCTACCCCTTGCGTATGCGTTCGGCGCTAAACCTCCTTTTCGATCAGCCGCGCACGCAGCCGGTCATCGGAAATCTTTAGAATAGTTTCCTTTGTACAACTATTTGGGTAAAAATGATGGTAATCTCGATGCATATAATGAAACGCCGTTGCACCGGACCGCGACTCGTTCGCCGCAGCGCATCGAGCTTGCTTTAACGGGAGGCCCTCATGTCGAAGACCGCCATCAAGATCTGCCCCAAGTGCTCTGGTATCAAGGGTAAGCACCTTAAAGAGGTTTTGGCTAAAGATGATTATTCATGCGGTTGCTTTGGTAAGTGCCTAAAGAAGAATCCCGAGCTCGAAGGCAAGGCCTATGCACGCATCAACGGGAAGCTGGTGGCCTGCGATTCGCGCAAAAAGCTCATCAAAAAGATTGTGGCCGCGGTAGCGTAGCGGGATTATCACGGAGCGGAATAGCGCCTATGCGCCCCTCTATGGCCGAGTTGGGCTTTCGGGGCGCCGGATTGTGCGATAGCTGACGGCGCGCGAGGCTGTGTTGATAGGGTTGAGCGCCTTTTTCCGTGGGTATATTGGCCATAATGTATCAATCTGTCCTAAAACGGATGAAGGGGTGGACCAACGGTGGCCCAGGGTAACGACGATTTCAACAACGACGATTTCCAAGACATGCTCCATAGCATGTTTGGTTTTTCTGGAAATGGATTTGGATCGGGCTTTGGCGGCTCGTCCTCATCTGATGCCCATGACGGGCCCATTCCCGTTGATGCGGTGATCGATGGGGAGGAGCGCCCCGCTGGGTCCGGTGGCTCTGCTGCTGGCAAGGGTTCCAGCAAGGGCGGCTCAGGTTCCTCCCGTCACGGTGGAAGGCACCGCGGGCGCCGTGCGCCCAGCCCCATCGCCCAGCGTATAGCGCAATGGAGTCGCCGCGCGTTTATAGCACTCGCCATCTTGCTGGCCGTGGCTTTGGTTGCGGGCTACTGGTGGTTCCATCCCGCCCTCAACTTGCAGAGCCCCGGTGTTTGGATGTGGGTTCTGGTCATCGCCATGGCCGCCATCTTTGGCTTCAAGATCGCCGCGCTGAGATCCGAGAAGCATGAGAAGCTCTTCAACCGCTTGGTCTTTGTTCCCTCCGCCGTCATCGTCCTTTTCTTCCTTGGCGTGCTGTGGGGCGAGCCGTTCATGCCGGGTAACGCCGAGCGCTACGCGACCGTGCTCAACACCACGGACGGCGACTTCGCCAAGGACATCGAGCAGGTGGATTATTCCGAGGTTCCGGTTATCGACCGCGATTCGGCCGTGCTGCTTGGCAACCGCGCCATGGGATCTATCCCTGAGTACGTGAGCCAGTTCGAGATCAGCCCCGCCTACAGCATGATCAACTACCAAGGACGCCCGGTGCGCGTGAGCCCGCTTACGTACGCGGATCTGTTCAAGTGGTTTTCCAACCGCAGCCAGGGCATTCCCGCGTACGTGCTGGTTGACATGGTGACCCAGGAGGCAAAGGTAGTCCGTTTGAAGGACGCCATCAGGTACAGTGAGTCCGAGCCCCTAGCGCGCAATATCGACCGCTACGCGCAGCTGAAGTACCCCACCTACATGTTTGACCAGAAGTCCTTCGAGCTGGATGAGGAGGGGACGCCCTGGTGGGTGTTCCCCGTACAGAAGCGCACCATCGGGTTGTTTGAAGGAACAACCGTGAGCCGCGTGGTGCTCGTCAACGCGTGCACGGGCGAGACCGAGGACTACGCCGTTGAAGACGTGCCTAGCTGGGTTGACCGCGCCTATCCCAGCGACCTGCTGATCCAGCAGTACAACTGGAGCGGCGCCTACGCTAAGGGCTGGCTCAACTCCTGGCTGGGGCAGCAGGGCGTGGTGCGCACAACGCCGGGCACGGACGGCCAGCTTGGCTATAACTACCTTGCGCAGGGCGAGGATATCTATCTATATTCCGGCGTGACCTCCGTTACCGCTGATAACTCCAGCGTTGGCTTTATCTTGGTGAACCAGCGTACCGGCGAGTCGCATTTCTATTCCGTGCCGGGCGCGACCGAGGATTCCGCCATGGCTTCTGCCGAGGGCCAGGTGCAAAACCTTAAGTACCAGGCGACCTATCCGTTGTTGCTGAACGTCTCCGGACAGCCCACCTACTTTATGGCGCTGAAGGACAATGCCGGTTTGGTCAAGATGTATGCCATGATCAACGTGCAGCACTACCAAAGCGTCGCGACCGGCTCCACCGTTGCGGCGACCCAGGAGAGCTACCTGTCTATGCTTGCTGCCGATGGTACCTTAAGCGAGGACGAGGCCGCCGCATCCGGTGCTGAAGAGAAGGCCTCCGGCAAGATCGCAAGCATCGCGCAGGCCGTCATCGACGGTAACTCGCATTTCTACGTGACGCTTGAGGGCGATGACGCTATCTACGACTTCGCCCTGCCCGATTTGTTGGATATCGTGCGCTACCGCGTTGGCGATGCCATCGAGTTCTCGTATGCCAAGCCCGTCGAGGGCGATGATGCGGAAACCGACGACGCGGCGACGCGTCAGGTTACCAAGTTGGGAGCCGCCCGAGTGACCACGCGGGGCCAGGGATCCGAGAGCGCATCGCCTGAGACCGATGTCGCTGGCGAGGCCGGTGGCGCTGATGCTGCCGGCGCCGCGGTGTAGGTTAAGCGGTCCTATCTGAGGCGACATACGGCTTGTGAGGCCCGCCGCCCTTCCTATGATGCAAAGGAGGGGACGGCGGGCTTTGCCGTGGACGGGTATCATGGCAAGCGTGCGCGTTGAAACGGTGGGAGTCTTTATGGAACGTATTCGCTGGGGTATTTTGGGCGCCGGTTCGATCGCCCAACGCTTTGTCGCGGCGCTCGCACGCGTCGAGGGCGCTGAGCTTGTTGCGATTTCCGGCAGAAACGCGGAGCGACTCTCCGCTTTCGCTGCATAGCATCGCGTTGACATGGGCAAGTGCTGTGCGAGCGCAGACGATAATGGATGGAAAGCGCATGAGTGCTTGCTGTTGGATGACGACGTGGACGCTGTGTACATAGCGCTGCCTCACGGCTTGCATGCCGCTTGGAGCCGCCGGGCGCTGCGGGCCGGCAAGGCGGTGCTGTGCGAGAAGCCGGCGGTTCTCACCGGGTCGCAGGCGGATGAGGTCCGCCTTCGCATAGGCGACGTTCCCGTGCGCCTCGATTTCTCCGATGATAGCCAGGCGTATAAGATCGAATGCCGTATCGATTGCGAGCGCGGCAGCATCCTTGTCCCCATGTTCCACCGTCCTTCATCTTTGTTGGTGACGCGGGGGAATGGCGAGCCCGTGATTGAGGACATGCCGCTTGTGGTCGATGACTTCTACGGCGAGGTTGAGCATTTCTGCGGGCTCATGCGCTCGGGTAAAAGCGAGAGCCCCATCATGCCGCTTGCATCCACTGTCCGCACGGCGCAGATCATCGATGCCATCCGCGCGGCATGGGACCCTCGCCCTGTACCGCATCAAGCGTAAAGGGCACCCGGCATACCGGGAAGCCCGCCGCCTACTCGCTATCCAAAAACGCGCCGGTCTGGCGGCTCCAAAGCGCGGCATACTCTCCGCCGGCCGCTGCAAGCTCGGCGTGCGTGCCGTCTTCTACGATCTCGCCGTCCGCTAGCACCACGATGCGGTCGAGTGCGGCGACGGTCGACAAGCGGTGCGCCACCACAATCGAGGTGCGTCCCTGCATAAGATTCTCAAGGGCGTCTTGTACCAGCGCCTCGCTTTCGGAGTCGAGCGCGCTGGTCGCCTCGTCCAGCACCAAGATGGGGGCGTCCGCGAGGATGGCGCGCGCGATCGCTACGCGCTGGCGCTGCCCGCCGGACAGTTTGACGCCGCGTTCTCCCACCAGGGTATCCAGCCCCGCGGGCAAGCGGTCGATGAACTCCAACGCGTTGGCGAGTTGCGCCGCACGGCGAATCTCCGCCTCGGTCGCATCGGGGCGCCCGTAAGAAATGTTTTCGCGGATAGAGCGGTGAAATAACAGCGCTTCCTGCGGAACGTAGGCTATCTGGCGGCGAAGGCTCTGCTGCGTGCAGGCGGAGATGTCCTGACCGTCAACGTAGACGTGGCCGTCTTGCACGTCGGAGAGGCGAAGCAGCAGCTTGGTGAGGGTGGTCTTACCCGAGCCCGAGCGTCCCACCAGGCCTACGCGCTGACCGGGTTCGATGTGCAGGTTAAGGTCGCTAAACACGCGGTCACCCTGCGCGGAGTCCGCGTAGGCGAATCCAATGTGCTCGAAATCGATAGCCCCGCGGCTAACCGCAAGGTCTGGTGCGCCGGGGGCGTCTTCCACCAGGCGGGGCTCGTCCAAAATGCGCGCCATCTCGCTCGCGTCACCTATGGCGCGGTTCATGCGCTGCATCATGGAGTTGATGTAGTTGAACCTCATGGAAAGCTGGTAGGTGTAGGAGAACATCATCACCAGCATGCCGCTCGAGATGCCAAACCACGCGTTGCCGCCTGCGACGAAAATCGATACAACCAGCATGATCACGGTGATGATGCTGCTGGTGGTGAAGCCGCGCTGCATGGTGGCTCGCATCGAGCGGCTCTCGGCGCGCATGGCGTCAAGGTCCGCTTGGTTGAAGAGGTCCTTTTCAAAGTCTTCTCGTCCGCAGGTCTTGACGGCCAAGATGTTGGTGACGGCATCCGATAGCACGCCGGAGAGGCGGTTTTGCGCTTTGGCCGTTTCCGCGGAAAGCGGAAGGATTCGCTGGTACATGCGCGTCGCCACGATCACGTAGACCACCAGCATCACCGCGAGCGCTGCCGCGTAGGCGGGGACCGCCGGAGCGAGCGCGATGAACGTGCAGGCCGTGCTCGCGATGGTGGGGATGAGCGAGTAGACCACTACGTCCACCATCTGGGTGTAGCCGCTCATGAACTTGCTGGTTTGGCTAACCAGCGCGCCGCCAAACCGGCTGGTGTGAAACGTCATGGATTGGTTGGACAGCGTGTCGAAACACAGGCGGGCCAGGTGGTAGTTGCCGTTGATCTGTAGCTTGTAGACGGCGTAGTCCTGTAGCTTGGAGCATGCCTGGCCAATGAGGTTCACGGCCAGAAGCGCCAGGATGTAGGGGCCAAAGACCGTCCATACGTCGTCTGCCGCGACGGGGGCCGCCTGCACGCGGTCCACGATGAGGCCCATCACCCAGGTGTTCACAAAGACCAGTAGCGCTATGTAGGCGACCGATGTGAATACCGCGAGCGCCGCCGCGCCCGGCTTCATGCGGGTGACCTCCCAAAAGCGCCTGAGCGTCCTGCGTACGGCGGGCTTTTCAAGCTTGGTTACGTTTCTTTGCGACATGCAGATCTCCTCGTCCACGTTTTTCCCTCTTAGGTTATCCCCTGAACCTCGCTCAAGGTCAAGTGCGCGACGCTCGCGCGCGTATGCTACGGTTATCGATAACGGCGAACGCCAAAAGGCGCCGCCGTTGTCCGAGGGGACGAGGAAGGGGGAGCGCATGCAGTACAGGATCGATCCTAAAAGCGGCAACAAGGTCTCAGCCCTGGGGTTGGGATGCATGAGGTTTCCGGGTTACCAGGTGGGTCGACCGGACGTCGCGTCGGCAAGGCGCATTATCTCCCGCGCCCTCGAGCGGGGCGTCAACTACCTTGACACCGCCTATCTCTATCCTGGAAACGAGGAGGTTGTGGGCGCCGTTTTGGACGAGTTGGGCGCGCGAGAGAGCGTGTTCCTCGCAACCAAGCTTCCGCATGCGTCTTGTAAGCGGGCCGAAGATTTCGATCGCTTTTTTGACGAGCAGCTGCGCCGCCTGCGTACCGATCATATCGACTACTACCTTATCCACAACGTAACCAGCCCCTCGCAGTGGGAGCGCGTCTGCGCCTTGGGGATAGAGGACTGGATCGCGCGACAGAAGCGCTCCGGCCGCATTCGCCAGATAGGTTTTTCGTTTCACGGAAGCGCCGGGGACTTTCCCGTGATGCTGGATGCCTTCGCGTGGGATTTCTGCCAAGTCCAGTACAACTATGCTAACGAGTACTACCAAGCGGGTACCGCGGGCGTGCTTTCCGCGGCCGAGCGAGGCCTTGCCGTCTTTGTGATGGAGCCGCTGCTGGGAGGTCGCTTGGCCGGCAAGTTGCCGGCAGAAGCGTTTAAGGTGTTTGAACAGGCGGGCGACGCAGAGCTTAAGTTGCCCGTGGACTGGGCTCTTGCCTGGGTTTGGAGCCATCCGCAGATCACCATGCTTCTCTCTGGCATGGCCGCGCCCGAGCAGGTTGATCAAAACGTCCTCGTCGCCAATCTCGCCAATCCCGGTTGCATGGATAAGAAGAGGATGCGCGCGATCGCCCGCGTGCAGGAGATCTTCGAAGCGGCAAACCGCGTGCCGTGCACCGGGTGCAACTACTGCATGCCGTGCCCGCGCGGCATCAACATCCCCGGGTGCTTCTCCGCTTACAACGCGAGTTTTGCCCATGGGTGGTTCACGGGCGTGCAGCAGTATTTCACGGCGAGCGCCATTCGCACGTCCGCCCCTAAGCTGGTGAGCAATTGCGTCCATTGCGGCGCGTGCGCCCGCCACTGCCCGCAGGGCATCGACATCCCGGCCCGCCTTCAAGACGTGGGCAGGCGCTTGACCCCCGGCCCGGTGGGCGTCGTGCTCAAGGCGATGGCGTCAAAGGGAATCGCGGATTAAGGTAATCGCTAGCGGCGCGCTAGATAGAGCATGGAGGCGGGGGCGATAATCATCACCGCAGCCCCCAGCATCGCATCCATGCCGCATGCGAGCAGCGCCGCCGCGCAAAGGCAGATGAACGCGATGTCCGGACCGGGTCTCTTCGCGCCGGGCTTGTACAAAGGGTCGTCGTAGATCGCCGTAGCAACCAGCGACAGCGTCATGCCCGCACAGATCAGGAGCCGCACGGCGATGGTGGGCACCGACTCGCCCGCGCCGATCAAAAGGGTTGAGGCGCCCGCGCAGGCTACGAGTATGCTGGCGGCGAGCGCGGAGTCTGCGAGGAGCAGGCGGATTCTGCCAAACGGCAGCGCATCGCGTATGATCCGGTTGCGGCAATCCTCCGTGAAGACCCTGGTGACCTCGCGCGCTGATTCCATGCCCTGGACGGCGAGCACCAGCCAGACCAGGTTCATCATAAAGTGGTGCGCGGTAGTGGCGAGCACGGCGTACCACGGGATAATGATGACGCCCCAGAACAGGGCGGCGCTCAGCAGCGGCATCGGTTGGCGCACGTGCGATATGAACGCGCGGGATACCGGGGCAAGCATCCCGGATCCAATGTTGATGACCGATCTGAATCGACGCGCCTCGAGACGCCTGATGCGGAGGAGCTTGCGATAGGGCGCGCCGCCTCCCGGGGCGATGCGCAGGTGGCGAAGCGAATGCATGTCCGCGTAGAGGCTGTTGGCGTCGATGATCCTGTCCATGCGTGCGGCGCGCGCGGCGGTGACAAGGGGTGCGATGCCCATCGCGCAGGCGGATGCGCACAATGCCCCTGTTTGGGGAGGAAGCGTCACTGGAGCGAGCATATTGGCGCGGAGGATCGTTTCCATCAGTCCACCCAGGCCCCAGCAACCGGCTGCGCCCATAGCAAGGATCGCGACGGCGGCAAGGCGGCGACTGCGGGGCGCGGTCATGCGGGCCAGACCGGCGGCGTTGCCCAGGGCGGCGCCAATCGGTGTCCCCAGGCACAGCAGGGCGGCGACCACGATCGCTGCTTGCGTTCCTATCGCGCTTTCTCCAAAGGTGCCCAGCAGGTACCCGCAGCAGGCCGCCACCGCCGCATTCGCAACCAAATTCTTCGTCACGCTCGAGGCTACCCACAGCCCCTTGGGAATCGAGCGGCTCAGCCAGGCGATATCTGCAGCCGTCATATGCACGGGGCATCCCCTCAGCGCCTCGTCCGCTTTAAGGGCGAGGGCGACAAGAGGCGCCAGGTGAAGAGCGAGCATGCAGATGGATGCGCTGATGCCGGTAAGGCCCGCCCCCGCGCTTCGAGCGGTATCGAGGGCGAACATCCAGCAGGATGCGATGGCTCCCATCATTATAAGGACGATATAGAGCTGATAGATGCGGTCGATCGCATCGCGCTCGTCCGCAAGATCGGTGCCGGCGGCCCAAAACGCCCAACGCAGTTCGTCGGCAGCGTGGCGTACGTCGAGCCTCAGCAAAATGAGGGTCGGACTCGTCATGCTACAGCTCCCTTATCCCAAGAGCGCCGTCCTGTAGGTGGAAAGTGATGTCCGGGGCGAGCTCCGCGATCTCATGGTGGCTGCTGATGAGCATGGCGCAGCCATCCGTAGCCGCTTCTCGCAGGGCGCCGCTTAGAACATCGCTCGAATCCGGGTCGAGCGGTCCGTAGGGTTCGTCCAAAAGCATAACGCGCGGCCTTGCGGCCAATGCTATCGAGAGGGCGAGTTTTTGCCGCATGCCCCTTGAGTAGGAGGAGGGCAGGCGGTCGAGCTGGCGCGCTATGCCGAGGTCTTCGACAAGGGCCTCGATTCGCTTTTGCGTATCCGTGCCGGCGTTGTTAGCGCGTATGACCAAGTCGATGTGCTCGCGGGCGGTCATGTCATCATAAAAGGAGGGCACGTCGTTGATGAGTAGGAGGTCGGGCCTACCGTCGCGATGCGCTCGTCTGCCCGCTGCCGCTTCTTGTCCAAAAAGGCGGATCTTGCCGCGTCTTGGGGGCATCCAGCCCGCGACGCATCGAAAGAGGGTGGATTTTCCCGCACCGTTGGGGCCGGTGAGAAATGCGACCTCGCCGGCGTAGAGCTCGAAATCGACCGAATCGAATACTAGGTCGCGTGCGGTGTAGCCGTAAGAGAGGTTCTCTACTTCAAGTGCGGGCGTCTCCTGCGGGGCACTTTGGCTTGTGCGGGCGTGTCCGCGCGATTCGATTTGCTCCATGAGTAGCCTTTCCGGTGTGTGAGCGCTAGCGGCTCATGAACCACCAAAAGAAGAGAAGATAGGGGATTGAGACCGCATATAGCGCGACGGGGATTATGATCCATCCGCCCAGCGTCTTGCCCTGTTCGCGACGCCTATTCGCTGTCGCTGCATAATAGACGGTAATGCCTACGGCGATTATTAGGCAGACCGCAGCCATAAGCGCCACGCCGGATAAGGCGAGCGCGATTCCCGCGCCGGCAGCAACGACGGGAAACATCAGCAGCGCGCAACCGCAGCCCCCGGGGCTGTAGACGCGTGCGCCGCCGCGCCGGGCAGCTGTTTTGCATGGCAATCCGCCGGTGTTCGGGCGTCCCATAGCCCCTCCTCGCGTTGATAATCGGAGCTTTCCATGTGTTGTCGATAGGTTAGCACCACATATCGATGGATGGATGTGGAATTCGCCGTATTGGGATGAGGGCCGCGGGGTATCAAAAGAAAAGTCTATGAAAATAGTAGGGTATATTACCCTGGAGGGATTATGCGTAAGGCCAATGGGACCAAAGAAGCCAATGCGACCAAGGCGGATGAGGGGGCGACGGACGCTCGGAAAAAAGCTTCTGTTCATAGTTGGTTCGCTGCGAGCGGGATCGTTTAACCGCGTGCTTGCGGATTATGCCGCGCATGTGGTGGGCGATCGAGCCCAGGTCGACTATCTTGACTACTCGGACGTGCCGTTTATGGACGAGGATATCGAGTTTCCCGCCCCGGCGTCCGTGGAGCGGGTGCGCCGGCAGGTGGATGAGGCGGACGGGGTTTGGATCTTCACGCCCGAGTACAATTTCAGCTATCCCGCCGCGCTGAAGAACGTGCTCGACTGGCTGAGCCGGCCCCAGGTTGCTGGCGACCATGATGCGGCGGTGTCGCTTACCGACATGCCCGTGGCCATAAGCGGCGCCGGCGGCAAGAACGCGTGCGCCAACGTGCGCCGCCAGCTGGTCGTCCTGTTGAACTACGTGGAGGCGACCGTTGTTGGCGGCGAGGGCGAGGGCTTTGTGCTGCCCGCCGCCGCTTGGACCGAGGGCGTCTATGAGGCCCCCGAATGGGATAAGACCCGCATCGCCATGCAGGCAGAGGATTTGCTCGCTGCAGCCGAGCGGTAGCGAACGCGTTGCATCGTCCACATACTTATGCATACCTGTTGCCGTTTGCCGCGAAACGGACCTTCGCCCTTTACGCGGCCTCTATTCCTCTCTTTCCGTGCGTCCTCGGGTACGAATTGCATAACGCTACGGGTTTTGGCAATGCGCCCCGGTGCTTATGGAGGACGTCATGGAACGACGCGATAGCAAGGGAAACGGTGGGTTCTTTATCAAGGTCGCGCTCACGGTCGCGATTCTGTTAATGGTGTTTCCGGCGTTTCTTTTGCTGTCCGGCGTCCCGGTCTCCTTTGGCTTTTTGGGATTCGACGGCAGTCTGGTAGCTTTTGCGACATGCGTCATCTCGCTTATTGTGCTGATATGGAAGCGCGACAAGCGATTTCTTTGGGTAGGGTGCCTGTTTTTTGTCCTTGGCGCCGGGTTTATGGTTACGAGCTATTTGGACGCCACGCGCGGGCTGGAACAAAAAGTGAGTTAGTGCGGAGGTTAGGACAAATAATGCGTTAGTGCGGTCCCTAGAGTGTCAAATAATACGTTAGTGCGGAATGGGAGAGGAATA
>SAMEA3387496__coassemble_1955_pt1 | contig 16150 bp, 18 predicted proteins | sample SAMEA3387496__metabat2_high_PE_016 | metagenome-assembled genome bin SAMEA3387496 (sample SAMEA3387496) | Felis catus | biome: Faeces | place: United Kingdom | collected 2012
TCATGAACTATCCAATCCCCTCTTCTAGTTTCAAACGCGATCTCGTCTTGTTTTGTCCTTGTTAGCTATTCGAAATCCCTCAATCGCACAGGATTTTTGCGCTTTTAAGTTCGAATTTGTTCTTTTTTATAATCGTTGCGGGTTCAATCTTTGTCAACGGCTAATCTTGCCATTCTGTGTATATATGCAGATAGATTGCCATTTTTAGCTTATTCACCCATCTGTGAACGGTATCTTTTGGACGATAAACGGCTCATTTTCAACCTAATCCGAACATTTTATTGTTCGTTTTTATAATTTACTTGATTGAACGAACATTCTAGCTATCATCATATATAACATTTGTAGTCTTTAGTCGTTCCCGGAGTTCGCATGCTCAAAGTTGAACGTCACCAGGCCCTGCTCGAGCTATGCGCGGAGCACGGCTCCGCCAGCGTAAAAGAGATCTCGGACGCTCTAGGCGTCTCAGAGATGACCGTGCGCCGCGACCTTTCAGAGCTCGCCAACATGGGCAAACTTGTCCGCGTCCACGGCGGCGCGCGCATGCCAAGCAGCGCCCATGGCACCAAGCTTACGCATGCCCTCACCCACGTTGAAAAGATGCAGGAGCATATTGATGAGAAGCGCGCCGCCGCACGGCAGGCCGCCCTCATTATCCAGCCGGGCGACACCATCTTTTTAGGCGGCGGCACCTCGGTTGAGTTTATGGTTGATTTTCTACCGGACGGCCCCATACGCGTTATCACCTGCAGTATGCCCGTCTTCACCGCCCTAGCGGATCGCGACAACATAGAGCTCTACCTCTCCGGCGGCATCTACCGCAGGCGCACCAGCATTCTTCGCGGCCTGCCCGGCGAGCGCGCTTTGCAATCCATTGCGTGCGACAAGGCCTTTATTGGTACCACGGGCATCTTTCATAACGAGGTCTTTGGCACGGACACCGAAGTTGGCAGCTTTTTGCAAACCGCGTTCAACCGCTCAACAGAGCGCTACCTGGTTGCAGACTCCAGCAAAATCGGCCGGCGTGATTTCTTCTCGTTCTACTCCATCGATGACGTCGACGCCATCTTTATCGATTCAAACATCACGGACGAGCAATACCGCCAGCTCTCCGAGCACACCCGCGTTATCTGCGGTTAAGGAGCCGCCATGCTAAAGAACGAACGCCAGGCAGCCCTGCTTGACCTCTGTGTAGAAAACGGATCGGTCTCCGTGCGCCAGGCCGTCTCCGCCCTGGGGGTCTCGGAGATGACGGTGCGTCGCGATTTTGACGAGCTGGCCGGCACCGGCAAAGTCGCGCGCGTGCACGGCGGCATACGCTCCATTTCGCATGCGTCCGCACCCGCCTACTCAGAGCGCTCCTATTCCGACAAGCTCGCCCTGCACGTGCCGCAAAAACGCGCCATTGGGCATGCCGCCGCGCACCTTATCGAAGAGCACGACACCATCTTTATAGGATCCGGCAGCACCTGCAACGCCATCGCGGCGAGCCTGCCCTCCACCACCCTGCGCGTAGTCACCAACAGCTTGTTGGTCTTCAACACGCTCGCTCCGCAAGAAAACGTCGAGCTCTGCATGGTCAGCGGCTGTCATCGACAGCGCTCTGCATCCATTGTGGGACCCATTGCAGAAGAGATGGTCGCCACGTTGGGCATAGACAAATGCTTCATCGGAGCCAACGGGGTCATGGGATCCGTCGCCTCGACCTCCAACATCGAAGAAGGTCGCCTGCAGTCGCTGGCCTATTCTCGATCCGCTGCGCGCTACCTGGTGGCGGACTCCAGCAAGCTGGGCCAGATGGATTTCTACAACTTCTATAACCTCGACCGCCTGGATGCTCTTATCACCGACGACGCGGCAACTCCCGAGCAGCTTGCAGCCATACGCGAGCACACCCACGTCATCCTCGCCCGCTAGCGACCGGCACGCCGCCGTTCCAAAATGGGCGCTCAACAGGTGCGCTTTAGTGGGATAGAATAGACAGCGCTCCTATACGCACTGGTAGAGAGTTTACGTCATGCAGCATAACCACGCCCCCCTCTCCCACGCGCCCGCGGCCTCCCTGCGCAGGCTCGCGCACAAGACGCTTCGCGCCGCGCTAGCCGCCACCCTAATCGCCGCCGTGGCCACCCCTATCGCATCGCCCATCGCCCTCTTTGCGCCCTCCGTCGCCCTGGCAGAAGACACCGGATACAACGCCGACACCCCGCCGGAGCTGCAGGCGCAGTCCGCCTACCTCAAGGACCGCACCACGGGTACGGTGCTGCTCAACATAAACTCCGGCGATCGCCGATACCCCGCCAGCACCACCAAGGTCATGACGGCGCTTCTGGTTTTAGAGAACGCCAAGCTGGATGACACCGTCACCATTGCGGAAGAGGATTTTGCCGCACTGAACGAGAACAGCATGACCGCCGGTCTCGAGGTTGGCGAAACCCTCACCGTACAAGACATGCTCGCCTGCCTGCTCCTGCCCTCCGCCAACGAGTGCGCCTACGCGCTGGCGCGCCACGTCTCCGGCAGCGTCGACTCCTTTGTGGAGCTCATGAACGCGCGGGCCAAAGAGCTGGGCTGCAAAAATACCAACTTCGTCAACCCCTGCGGCCTGCATGACGACAACCACTACACCACCGCCTACGACCTCTCGCTTATCTTTGACGCCGCCCTTCAGCTGCCCGACTTTGTAGAGATCGCCGGCTCCACCACCTGGGAGCTGCCCGCCACCAACATGCAAGAGGCGCGCACCATCGAGTCCACCGATGAGCTGACCAACGCCAACGGCCCCGTCTACGTCGAGGGCGCGCAGGCCGCCAAAACCGGATACACCGAAGCCGCAGGTCGCTGCCTGGTGGCCGCCGCAGCCCAGGGCGACATGAACCTCATGGGCGTGGTGCTGGGCGCGCCAAACACAGATTCCGGCAGCGGGGTCACCGCCAACTTTGTCGACATGTACACCATGTTCATGTGGGGCTTCGAGGCCTGGCAGTCCGGCGCCGTCATCTCTGAGGGAGCCGATCTTGGCACCGCCCCCGTAGCGCAATCCAGCGATGGGGACGAGGTTGGACTGGTTGCGCTCGAGGCTTTCAACGCAACGGTGCCCATTGACACCAAAACGTCCGACCTCACCATCACCCCCACCTGGAAAGAAGAACTCACGGCCCCCATCTCCGCCACACAGGAGCTGGGCACCGTCACCGTCTCTCTTGACGGCCAGGAGCTGGGCACGGTCAAGGTGGGCGCCGCGACCACCATGCGCGCGTCGCTATTCGCCAAAATTGACGCCTTCCTCTCCAGCCCGCTCAACATCATCATCAGCATCTTGGTCATAGCTCTTGTGGGCATCCTCGCCTACGTGGGCTTCTCCGTTGTTCGCGCGCGCCGCCACCAGGTTTTTGGTGGACGAGGATCGCGTCGCTACCGCCAACCCGCCAGCCGTAGCGGGCAAGGTAGCGGGCGCGGACCGGCCCACAGCCGCGTGGCCCAGGGCGGCCGCCCCATCCCCGATGCGCGCGCCGGCGCCGTGCGGCATCTTGATCCCGCAGGCCGCGGTGGCCGCAATGCTACCGCCCGTGGACCCGAACCACGTGGCGCCGCACCGCGCGACGGCTATACCGAGCGCGCCCCGTATGGCGATCGCACCCCTTACGGCGATCAGCCCCAGCCCGGAAACCGCGCCGTGCGCGGCGACGCTGGACGCTACGGAGCGACCCGCTACCAGAGCGCGCAGCAGCGCGGCGGATACGCAAGTGCGGACCGCTACGGCTCTGCCGGCAATCGCGGTGACCAGGGCAGCTACGCCCCCGGCCGCGGCGCCTACGGATCACGCGAACGCAGCGTCTACCCCGCCGACTACGACCCCGATAGCCAGCCCGGCTCTTCCGTAGCCGAGACCCACGGCTTCAGCGTGCGCTCGCAGCAGACCAACGGCATCCGTCGCACCGACGGCACCGTAAGGCTCGCGCGCTCCGGTGGCGGCAGCCGCCCGGGAGTACAGCCCTCGTCCTATCGCGGCGCCGGCGCGGAACCCGATCAAGATGACGGACAGCAGCCCAGCTACTACCACACCAACCGCTCACGCCGCGGCGGCAGCGATACCGGTGTGGGCATGCCCCATCCGCGTGGCCGCAACGACTGGTAGGGCGTCCGCTCTCGCCCACCGACCCTCTAGCGGCGGCGACCTCATCGAACGAAGGCAAAACACCGAACACCATCTGAAGGGACGTTGGATTTTCCAGCGTCCCTTCGTTTTTTAGCTCGATAGCTACGCCTACCCAGCAGCAACCATCTCTTTGGGCTCTCCGTATTCGCGATACATAGCGTCTCGCGCCACAATCCACTGCTTTCCATACTTCCTTGCATCAATGCCCGGCTTAATCTTTCCGTACGAAACCGCCTTGCGAAGCGTCGATTCGCTGAGACCCCATAGCTCGCTCGCATCGGCGAAAGACATCAGGCCATCAAAAGATGTCGCTGTTTCCATGCCATGCTCCCAAAGCTCATCGCACGACACATCAAGCTCGTCATTCCATATGACCCCATATCCGCCCTCGTCAACTTGAACGTCTTCAAATAGGGGTCCGTTTTCCAAGACTTTAAACTGCGGAAATCGATCAACAAGCCGGCGGGCATCGTATATTTTTGTCGTACCGTCGGCAAAATAAACACTAAGCCTCATATCGTGCATGGCAAAAACTTCTTTTACTTTGTGAAACATCGATGCTCCTACTCCAACGACTCCAACTTCTTGAATTCCTGCGTTTCCCACATTATGAGCAGCTCTTCCCTATAAGGCCCCATCCATTCTCTAACCAGCGATGCAGCACGTTTTGGAAGATGCCCGTCGATAATTTCGCCGGTGCGTATATCCAACGCTGCCGCGTCCTCTCCGTAAATGGCATGAATATGGGGCGGATTATGCTCCGACCCTAGGAAGTACATCCGAATAACGATCCCATAAAAGCGAGCCAATACCGGCATCGCGCACGGCCCCTTCTTCTTAGCCTGATAACAGTATATCACGATACCGTGATATTACCTCTAAGGCGGCCAGGTGGCCCAACAAACATCGAACACCATCTGAAGGGACGTTGGATTTTCCAACGTCCCTTCTTTGTCCGCGCGAAGTGGATAATACTAGAACAGACGTTCGTTGAGAACTGCAGTTCGCATACGGGCAAGCAGACAGGTCGAACTCAGGGGAGGCATACATGGATTACAGGGTACCGGTCGCCGTACGCCTGCGCGTCGACACAGACGGAACGGTCCAACCCAAGACTATCGAATGGCCGGATGGACGAGAATTCGATATCGTCCGCGTGGGCGGTCGCACCCGCACGGTCGATCGCGAGAGCGGTGAGATCGGCTGGTGCTACGAGGTTACCCTCTCGCTCATGAAGCGCGACGAGGCGCGCCGACTCTATCGATTTGGACCCATCTGGTACGTCTACTGCCACTCGCGCTATAGGTAAGTGGCCATGACCAGCTAATTTGCCATATTGCCAAATGAAATGGCGCATCTTCGCTAACCGGCGCGGCGATAATATCGACAACGGGCCCGCCCTCGAACCTGGCGTTGCGCCCACCAGTCCCGCGAGAAAAGGACCGACCATGATATCTGACAAGCTCTTCGCCCTGCGCCGCCGCGCCGGCATGAGCCAGCAAGAAGTCGCGGCAGCCATAGGGGTCAGCAGGCAGACCGTTTCCAACTGGGAACAAAACCAAGGCGCCCCCGCCCTCGACAAGGCTGCCGAGCTCGCCCGCCTCTACGGCGTGAGCCTCAACGACCTTGCCAGCGATGAGGTGGACGTGGTGAGCTCCGCCGGAACGCGCGCTCAATCCGACCTCCATGTACTCGAAGCATTCGTTGGAGCCAAAGACGCGACGATCAGCCTTTCGGGTGACGAGGCGACCATCCAGCACGCCGAGATTCTCGAAGCGGGCGGTGGCTGGCTGCGCATCGCCGTCGAACGCTCGACCGCGTTGTTCGGCAACCCCAAAGCCAAACGCGAGCATGTCATACGCCTTATCGATTTGGACGATGTCCTGAGCATCACCATGGCGCTAGCTGCGGCGTCATCGGCAAAAACCAGCGAGACGGAAGGAGCCTAAATGATGGAAACCTTCGGTATGGTCAGCTTCGCCCTTCTCATCTACCTCATCTGCACCGTGCCCACCAAGAAGGACCTTAAACGTTTTCTAGAAACCGCAAACGGCTCTAGGGCGAACAAGTACAGGGGAGCCCTCAGCAGTCGTATGGGAACGCGGTGCACCGTCACCCTAGCAGACGCGACCATCGCAACCGAGGGCACCACCCTTACCGGCACGCTGCGCGATGTAGACGATGAATGGGCGCTCTTTGAGGTCGAGCACAAGAAGGGCGGCGCGCACCTCACGGCGATCCGCCTCGACTCAATAGAATCTTTTGAAGAGAAGTAGGGCTACCCTATTGCTTCGAGCGCATCCTGGGCGCGCTCAGTCATCGTCCGCTTTCTCGCTCCCCTCCTAAACCATGTGCGCAGGTCGTCCAACGTTGATCCGGCAGCATAGACCTTGTGCTTGCGCCCGCTTTTCGCAGTCAGCATGCAGCGGTTGCCGCTATCGCTATCCTCTACGGCAGATATCTTCTTGATGTAGTCGCGACGAAACGCAACGATGCGGGCGTTGCTGATAGACACAAACCAGTCCTCGTCCTCAAGCTCCGTGCCCGTAGCTCCGTGGGCAGCCATCTCGCGTGCGAAACAGAAGCCCAGCTCCCGCTCCTGCCTACCAATCAGCAACACGCCGCGCAACGGCATACTGAGCATGCAAAGCGGCAAGACAGCCCCCAGCAAGATGAAGAGGAACGGAACCATGGCGAGCACGGCGATGTCCACGTTCGCGAAGACAACCATAAAGATAAGGACGAGCGAGAAGACGGCCGCCATGCCGAGAAAGACGATCGTCAACGGCTTGATAGCCGCCCAGCATAGGCTCGTCTTGGTCATGGGGACCTGAACGGCGTCAGCGACCTCTATCCCCTCTTCGGCCAAACGGATCAGCAAGTTGGAAGAACATACGCCCTCGAGGCTGATGGAGGCAAACTTGCCCTGTTCCGTGTAAAGCGCGATCGACATCATCTGCGTGTGCAGCGTCGCGGCGGTGATGTGGCCAAACGTGGTGCGCTTGCGCATGCCGACTATATTACGCGCCGAGATCTCCTCGCCATCGACATCGATGCGGGGCATACTGAAAAGCGCTAACACCGCAAGGGCCGCAAGCGCCAGGCCGTGCCCCAGCCAAACCAGCTGATGGTCCCAAATCCCCAGGGAGAGGCCCTGCCAGATATAAGGGACCAGCATGATGACCTCGAACGCGATAGCGCAACCAGCCATGAGGGGAGACGGGGAGCTCGAGGCAAGCGCACCGTGAAGCACTCGGTGCTTTCATTCGCATCGCCGCGCTCCTTTGCGCCCACGCGCGCGACCCAAGCCGTGACGGGCCCAACGATCAAGACGATCACGGCGACGCGTAGAAATGACTCGAAAAAACCGCCCATGCAAAACCGCCTCGCTGCCGTAGGAGAGTAATTGCAGCAGACTCTACCAGAGCAGCGGGCGAGCCGGCCATGGTTTAAGGGCGCTATTCCACAAACGGATGCGAACGCAGCGTGTTCGATTCGCTTGCGGGGAATATATTTGTACAGCAATGCGCTGTAGATGGAAGTGATTATGGCCCGTATCACCGCAGCAAGACAGAGCGAGCACCTATGCCTTCGCATGACTTGTGATCAATTAAAAGAATTGGAGCTCGCCGCCAATCTAAGCGGCGTTAACCTGTCCCAACGGGCCCTTGAGAACCTCTTATCCTACGCGCGAGAGACACTCGCCCCAAACAACCGCACCATCATGGCTGCAAAGGACTTTGATGCCATACTCATTGAAGACGCCCGGACGGTATGTTCTTTACCTTCCCCGGGCGTTATTCGTGTTTAGCCAAGAAGCTATGCTCGCGAGCATGAGATTTGCCACTTATGTCGGATGCAGGCTGAGGCGCTCTCCAATCATCACCTCAAGTCCGAGCTGCTTAGGAAGGCGGAATCCTAATCATTCGACGATGGCCAAGGATCGGACTCGCTCATAACGGAGCGCGCTATCATTGAGGCATGCAGCATCTTGCACAGCTACCATGCGCTTTGAGGAGCATCGCAATGAAGTAAGCTTCCGCCACGCGTTATTACGATAATGAGCCGATGCGCACCGGACAATGCCCTGACAAACAAGCAGCCTTGTCTTTCATGCGCAGTTTCGAACCCGTCGCAGCGGCGGCAGGATACGTGTACAACGAGGTAGCCGGCTCTTATGCAGACGGTATTACAGAACTTGCCCACCAGCATGAAGACTGGGAATGGTACCAGCGCGACATTTATCACTTCGAGAAATATGATCTTGAACTAGACCCCGGATTTATCGACTTCGCCCTTCGCAGCAGGCGAGGTCTCGAAACCAAGTAGCTCGCTTGGCCATCTGCCCACGGTCGCAATCCTATGTGCAACATGCAAGCGATGTCAACAAAAGGCCACCGTGCGATAAAGCACACGATGGCCTGCAGTTTTATGTGGTGCCCCCGGGCGGATTCGAACCGTCGACACCCGCTTTAGGAGAGCGGTGCTCTATCCCCTGAGCTACGGAGGCACGTATCAGCTGATTTTAGCACACTCGTCCTCATCTGGTACCGCGATCTCCTTGATCATGGTCTCATCGCCTTGGATAAGGTAGGTGTCGCCGCTGCCGCAATGGGGACAGGTGCGGCCATGCTCCACAGTTGGATATTGGCGACCGCATGCCTCGCAGTAGGTGATGGCGGGAATCTCCTCGATGGTGAGTTCCGCCCCGCGCATAAGGTCGTTTTTGTCGCAGGCCCAGCGCCAGCAATCGGAAAGATAGTCGTGCAGGATACCCGAGACCTCGCCCAGTTGCAACGTCACGCCGGAGACGCGATGGATGTTGTTTTGCGCCGCGACCTCCTCGACGCTCTCGATGATATGAAAGACGATGCCCAGCTCGTGCACGAGCGGCCTCCTTTTGCTAGGGGGCAGCCGCGGATGGATGACCGCAACCACCCTGTGTACTATGCGGCGACCAGCTTTGGCTACTTGCTCTTCTTACCAAAGCGAATCTTGATCTCGCGCTTGAGCGCGTACTTGGCGAGAGTGGGCAGCTTCTTCTCGTACTTCACCATACGGCTTGCATCCGGGTGCTCGCGATGCAGGTGGATGGCATCGAACGCGCACTTGGTGGTGCACAGGCCGCAGCCGATGCACTTGTTCTCGTCCACGATACTTGCGCCGCAGCCAAGGCAGCGAGCGGTCTCCGCGCGCACCTGCTCCTCGGTAAAGGTCTCGAGGTACTCGCGGAAGGGCTCGGCCTTCTCGCGGGCGTAGTTGTGCACGGCGTCGCCGCGGCTGGCGGTGTCGTAGCTGCCAAACTCGACATCGTCCTTATTGAGCTCACGGTAGGAACGCTGGTTGCGGCCGATGGTGAGGGTGGCGTTCTGCACAAAGCGGTGCAGGGAGACGGCGGCCTCATGGCCGGCAGCGATGGCGTCGATGGCGAACTTGGGACCGGTGTAGACGTCGCCACCCACGAAGATGTCGGACTGGGCGGTCTGATAGGTCTTGGGGTCGGCGATGGCTCCCTGGCCGCGGCCGAGCTCCACGGCGGAGCCGGCAAGCAGGTCGCCCCACACGATGGACTGGCCGATGGAGAAGACCACGCGGTCTGCGGAGACGGTGCGGGTCTCGCTCTCGTCATACTTCGGATCGAAGCGGCCCTCATCGTTGAAGACGCGCAGGCAGCGCTTGAAGGTGATCTCGCTCACGCGACCGTCCTCGCCGCAGCGGACCTCGACCGGGCCCCAACCGCAGGAGATGTGCACGCCGTCCTCGTTGGCCTCCATGACCTCCTCGGTGCTGGCGGGCATGTCCTCGGAGCTCTCCAGGCAGAACATCTCGACGTGCTCGGAGCCCAGGCGCGCGGCGGTACGGGCGACGTCGATGGCGACGTTGCCTCCGCCCACCACGATGGTGCGGCCATGCATGGGATCCGCGGTGCCGCCATTCTCCTGTTGCTCGGCGACGCGGCGCAGGAAGTCGACCGCCACGGACACGCCCTCGGCGTTCTCGCCGGGGATGCCGGGCAGGCGGCCGCCCTGGCAGCCGATGGCAACGTAGAAGGCCTTGAAGCCCTCCTCGCGCAGCTGGTCCAGTGTGATGTCGCGGCCGACCTCGACGCCGTAGCGGAACTCGGCACCCATCTCGCGGATGATGTCGACCTCGGCCTCGATGACGTCCTTCTCGAGCTTGTAGCTGGGGATACCGTAGGTGAGCATGCCGCCGGGGCGGTTGCTCTTCTCGAACACCACGGGCTTGTAGCCCTTCTCGGCCAGGTAAAAAGCGCAGGACAGGCCGGCGGGACCGGCGCCGATGATCGCGATCTTCTCATCAAAGCCACCGCTGGTAGTGGGGGTCACCACGGGCGGAATATAGCGGGTGTCCGCATCCAGGTCGCGCTGGGCGATGAACTTCTTGACCTCGTCGATCGCGATCGCCTGGTCGACGCGGCCGCGGGTGCAGGCATCCTCGCAACGGCGGTTGCAGATGCGGCCGCAAATGGCGGGCAGCGGGTTCTCGCGCTTGATCAGGGCCAGAGCGTCGGTGTAGCGACCCTGGGCGGCGAGCTTGAGATAGCCTTGAACGGCGATGTGCGCGGGGCAGGCCGTCTTGCAGGGCGCGGTGCCGGTGTCATAGGTCTCGATGCGGTTCTTGTTGCGGTAATCCGGGCTCCACTTCTCCGGGCCCCACTTGACCTCGTCCGGAAGCTCCTGCTTGGGATACTCCGGCACCTTGCCGGTGCTCGACGCGCAGAGCTTCTGGCCCAGCTTGACGGCGCCGGCGGGGCAAACCTCGACGCAGCGACCGCACGCGACGCACTTCTCGGTCTCGGTGCGGGCAACATAGGCGGAGCGGGAGAGGTTGGGCGTGTTGAACAGCTGCGAGGTGCGCAGCGCATAGCACACGTTCACGTTGCAGTTGCAGATAGCGAAGATCTTGTCCTCGCCGTCGATGTTGGTGATCTGGTGCACAAAACCGTTGTCCTCGGCGCGCTGCAGGATCTCGTAAACTTCGTCGCGCGTGATGTAGCGGCCGCGATCGGTCTCTACGATGTAGTCCGCCATATCGCCCACCGCGATGCACCAATCGCTGGGATCATCGCCGCAACCCTGGCCCAAGCGAGCGCGGCTCATGCGGCAGGAGCAGGGGCTGGCGGCGTACTTGCCCTCGTACTTGTCGAGCCAATGCTCGATATGCTCAACGGACACGGACTGGTTCTCGGTCTCGATAGCCTTCTCGACGGGAATGACGTGCAGACCGACGCCGCCGCCTCCCAGCGGCACCATAGCGGATGCCTTGGCCAGCGCGTTCTTGGAAGACTGCTCGAAGAACTTGGCCATAACGGGATGCTCGTCCAGCTGGCTCTGGCGCATGTTCATGAACTCGGCGGAACCGGGCACCAGCATGGGCAAAACCCACTGCTTGGTGCGGGTGGGATTCTCCCAGTTGTACTCGAGCAGGCCGATGTAGCTCATCTCGTCCAAAAGCTTCTCAAGCGGCTCGGCATCCATGCCGGTCGCCTTGGCGGCCGCCTCAAGCGTATAGGGCTTGCGCATCTTCATCTTCAGCAGCACGTCGGCCATCTCATCGGTCGCGGCGGCGTCGAACGCCCAGTACTCATACGGCAGCAGCTCATCGCGCTTGAGCATACGGTTGGTGCAGTGCTCGCACAGCGCGACGATCTTGGGACGAGGGTTTTTTGGCAGCGGCGGAACAAACTCCGCTCCGATATCGTCCTCGCGAAGCGAGATTCCGGGTCCGTTTACGATCATGTGGCTCCCTCTCTAGCGCACCGCATTCGACAGCATGCGATGCACGGTGTTGCACGGCGCGTGCAACGTACAATCCTCAACGCCGGCACGGGGCGCCAACCCCGCGGGGTCCATTCCCCATAGCCGGTCGGGCACAATGCCGCTGCGCCACACCACCCTTAGGCCCTGCCGTAACCGTTCATCGGCTGATATTGACGCTTCGTCAAAAATTAATATTGACGGTTTGTCAACAATAATCAAGACTATATCGGCGAGATACCAACAACTTGACGGAGGCGGTACGTGGACCAGCAAGTTTCCCATGAGGAGTCAACACGTCACGAGCGCCATGCCCACGACGACAGGCGCGAGGAGATTCTCGCGGCGGTTCGGGACGCATGCGCCGAGGAGGGCGTGAGCAGGTTCTCCGTCTCGTCCATCACCAAGCGCGTGGGATGCACCCGCTCGCTCTTCTACCACTACTTCCCCGATAAGGAAGCCGCGCTCAACGCCGCGCTGGACGACATCATCGAGTCCTTTATCGAGCGTCTGCAGGCATGGAACTCCGATCGCGAGCAAGGCGATATCGAAGGCGCCCTGGACGATGCGGTCGCGCTCATGAAGCATATAGTGCTCGACGAGCGCGACCCGTCCAAGTCGCTGGCCACCGGCGGCAACGCGGCGCTCTACACCGCCTTTGTGCACCGCGTGGCGGACCGTACGGCGCGCTATATCTGCGACTCAACCGTGGTCGACTTCGCCCGCTACCACGAGGTGCGCATCGACCACGTCTACGAGACCTTTTACGTGCTCATCACCGGCCTGGTGATGTACATCCGCACGCACCCGGACGCGCCGGACGACCTCATCAAGGACATAGTCGCCAGCACGCTCCACATCGAGGGATACACCGAGAAATACAAAGATCGTCGCCCCGAGCGCTAGGCGCATCGCCCACGCTCAAGGCTCGATATATGGGCATCGTCTTTGGATCAAAGGGATCGCCTTTCCTCGTCCAAAGACAAAAAGAAGGGAGTTTGTCCATGTTGTTCCAGGTATATGGCGAGACCGCCATGTTCCAGTGGCTGGGTTGGGTCGCGGTATTCGCGTGCCTGATCCTGGCCAACGAGGTCGCGCGCCGCTCTAAGGCCGGAGGCATTTTCTGCTTCCTGGCGCTGCCCGCCGCGCTGACCGTCTATTTCATCAGCATCTACGTGTGCGCCGGCATGGGCATGGAGTGGGCGCTTAACAACCCCACTTACGTGCATATGAACAGTTGGTTCCACTACGCCAAGCTCTACGCCGCAACAGCAGGCTGCATTGGCTTCATGATGCTCAAGTACCGCTGGGGCAAGCTGGGCAAGGCCGAGTGGTTTAAGGCGTTCCCGTTCGCCATCGTCGCCATCAACATCCTGATCGCCGTGGTCTCCGACTTTGAGAGCGCCTTCCGCGCCTTCGGAACCACCTGGGTCTCCTCTGAAGGCGTCACCCTTATGGGCGGTTGGCACAACGTCTTCAACGGCATCGCAGGCTTGATCAACATCTTCTGCATGACCGGTTGGTGGGGCATCTACGTCTCCAAGAAGAAGGACGACATGCTTTGGCCGGATATGACCTGGGTCTTCATCATCGCCTACGACCTGTGGAACTTCTGCTACACCTACAACTGCCTGCCCACCCACGCCTGGTACTGCGGTCTGGCGCTGCTGCTGGCCCCCACCGTGGCCAACTTCTTCTGGAACAAGGGCGGCTGGATTCAGAACCGCGCGAACACCCTTGCCCTGTGGTGCATGTTCGCCCAGGTATTCCCCATGTTCCAGGACTACAGCGTGTTCTCCGTCGACTCCGTCAACAACCCGCAGATCAACCTGGTTGTCTCCGTCATCGCGCTGGTCGCCAACGTCCTCGCCCTGGGCTACATCATCTACCGCTCCAAGAAGCTGGGTGTGAACCCCTACAAGCACGAGGTCTTCCGCGGCACCCGCGACTTCGAGCAGGCGATGGCCCGCGCGGAGTAGCGCCCACGGCGATACCCAACCGCACGTTCGCCCGAGCGCTTGGCATGAGCTGGAGTTATGCCAGGCAAAACGGGTATAGTAACAGGCGGCTCGCAGATTTGCGGGTCGCCTTTTTGTATACCTCGCCTATGGGAGTCACGCATGTCGCAAAACAGAAAGCTGCTGAAGGTATTCAGCCTCATCCAAGTCCTTGTCGCCGTATTCGCCCTGGTACTGGGCTTTGTAACCATCGGCAGCTCTGAAGCTGCGGCGGGCACCACCGTCGACGTCTTTGGCATGCAGCTCGAAGGCGGCATGTGGACCATGCTCTGCGGCGAGCTCTCCATCGCCACCGGCGTTCTTACCTTTATCTCCGCCGCACTGGGCATCCGCGGCGCCAACCGCCCCAGCTCTTTGGGCGGTCATGCCCCGGTGAGCGTTTTGGCCGCGGTCTGCGGCATCGCATCCGTTGTTCTGGCGGTCTCTGGCGGCCTGCTTACCTGGATCGTTACGGCGGCCGCAGCCATTCTGGCGGTTCTCGCCGCCGTTTTCGATGGCCGCGTTCGCAAGGAGCTCGATCGCTAACGCGGCGGAGCGTCCTGGTTGCCATAGAAACTGAAAACGGGAAGCGGTCCATAGGGGCCGCCTCCCGTTTTCATGCCTCGATTCGCAGCGATCCGCCCGCGCGGCGCGCCCCGGAAACCCTCCGCCTGTGCAAAAGTGAAGGTTAATTGCATCGATTCCGGAAAATGTCGAGTAGACCCCCTCTTCACGGCCTGAAAACCCAGAGCGGTTTAATTGCTACCATTTCGATATACAAAAGCTTTCTCGATTTCGATGCGATTATCCTTCGCTTTTGCGCAGGAGCCATCGCGATGACCGGAAGAATCCCGCGTGAAAAGCAGGAGCCTGGCCCCAAAGAAACCTCTTCTGAGAGCGATGACATCCTTTACGCCCACGGGTCGTGCTGAAACAGAGGCTCCTTGGCGGGACGACGGTCGGAATAGGGATCGTAGCCGTCGTCATCTTCGTTCTCCGCACGCACAAACGGATCGCGAGAAGCCGTCTTGCGTTCGCGGCGCAGCTTCTCCTCGAGCGCGCGTTTAATCTCTTCTTCAGAGCTCTTCTTCATGGCGATTCCTTCCGTTTCCTTCGCCACCATTATACGAATCAGACATAGGCCCTCATCGCGCACGCAAGCTTTCTAAAGAAGCATCCGCACCGGCAGCATAGAAAAAGGGAGCCGGGACACAATGCCCCAGCTCCCCTAGCGTCTCTGCTTATCTGGCACCCTTATCGATGCCCTTCGGCAGCGCGCTACTCGACTTCGTACGTCACGTTCTCCGCGTCGGCGACAACAAAGTTGTTCTCCGCGTCCACGTCCACCGTGACCTCGTCACCCTCGCGCACGCGACCATCGATGATAGCGCGCGCGATCGCGTCGACCACCTCGCGCTGGATCAGGCGCTTGAGCGGACGGGCACCGAACACCGGGTCCAGGCCGCCCACCGCGAGCATCTGCTTGGCCGTCGGGCTGATAACCAGCGTCATGCGCTCCTTAGCAAGGCGACGGCGAACGTCTGCCAGCTGGATGTCCACGATCTTCTCGATCTGGGCCATACCGAGCGGATGGAAGACCACGATGTCGTCGATACGGTTCAGGAACTCGGGCCTGAACGTATGGCTCATGGCCTCGTCCACCTGGCGGCGCATCTCCTCATCATCCCTGCCCGCGTACTCGGCGATCGCCGTCGAGCCCACGTTGCTGGTCATGATGATGATCGTGTTCTTGAAGCTCACCTGACGGCCCTGGCCATCGGTCAAGCGACCGTCGTCGAGCACCTGCAACAGCACGTTGAACACGTCCGGATGCGCCTTCTCCATCTCGTCCAGCAAGATGACGGAGTAGGGCCTGCGGCGCACCGCCTCGGTAAGCTGGCCGCCCTCATCGTAGCCCACGTATCCCGGAGGGGCGCCGATGAGGCGCTGCACGCTGAATTTCTCCATGTACTCGGACATATCGATGCGAACCAGCGCGCGCTCATCGTCAAACAGGCACTCGGCCAGCGCCTTGGCGAGCTCGGTCTTGCCCACGCCGGTGGGACCGAGGAAGAAGAAGCTGCCGATGGGACGGTCTGGATCGGAGAGCCCGGCGCGACTGCGGCGCACGGCCGCGGCGACGGCGCGCACAGCCTCGTCCTGGCCGATGACGCGCTCATGCAGCTGGTCTTCGAGCCCCTGCAGCTTCTCGAGCT
>SAMEA3387496__coassemble_2051_pt1 | contig 15267 bp, 10 predicted proteins | sample SAMEA3387496__metabat2_high_PE_016 | metagenome-assembled genome bin SAMEA3387496 (sample SAMEA3387496) | Felis catus | biome: Faeces | place: United Kingdom | collected 2012
CGCTTTGATGCGCGAGATGCGGCATTTGATGTGCGCAAGCGCGTGTTTATGGACGAGCAGGGCTATGAAAACGAGTTCGATCAGATCGATGACGATCCCCGGTGCATTCATGTGACGCTCTACGTTGATGGCGAGGTCGCCGGCTGCTCCCGCGTGTTTCCCGAGGAGCTGGAGCGCACGGCAGCGCCCGAGGCGCCCAAGTCTCCGGTGTGCGAGCTTGATGAGGGCGTTGAGGCATCTCAAACATACTTGTTGGGGCGCGTGGCGGTTTTGGGCGAGTATCGGCGCCGTGGTCTTGCGAGCGAGATAGTGCGTGCGAGCGATGATGCTGCGCGCGCCGCCGGTGCTCGTTTGGTCAAGCTGCATGCGCAGGAGTACGTGCGCGACTTGTACGCGAAGTTGGGATACGCCCAGATCTCCGACGTGGATTATGAGGACGAGGGCCAGCCCCATCTTTGGATGGCAAAGCGGCTTTAGAGATTATCTAAGTCTTTATCGCTTAGGTTTTATGAGCGCGAATGTGGGTAGTATAGACTCCGTTAATGAATGGGGCGCCTCAGCAAGGCTTGTGGGCGCCCGCTTTATGGAGGGAATCACGTATGCGCCAGTTTAAGACGGAGAGCAAAAAGCTGCTCGACCTCATGATCAACTCGATCTATACCAACAAGGAGATCTTTCTTCGCGAGCTGATCTCCAATGCGTCGGATGCCGTGGACAAGCTCAACTTCAAGAGCCTGACCAACTCCGATATCAAGCTCGACTCCAGCGACCTGGCTATTAGAATCTCGTTCGACAAGGACGCGCGCACGTTGACCGTTTCCGATAACGGTATCGGCATGACCGCGGAGGATCTGGAGCGCAACCTGGGCACCATCGCCCATTCCGGTAGCGAGGAATTCAAGCAGGAGAACGCCGAGAGCCAGGGTGGTGATGTCGATATCATCGGCCAGTTTGGCGTGGGCTTCTATTCCGCGTTCATGGTCGCATCCAAGGTTCGCGTGGTGAGCCGAGCCTTTGGCGAACAGACTGCGCATGTGTGGGAGAGCGACGGCCTTGAGGGCTACACCATCGAAGATGGCGAGCGCGCAGAGCACGGCACCGATGTTATCTTGACCATTCGCGAGAACACCAAGGGCGAGAACGGCGAGGCGGGCGAGAACTACGATACCTACCTTACCGAGTGGGGCCTGCGCGACCTCATCACACGCTACAGCAACTACGTGCGCTATCCCATCCAGATGATGGTAAGCAAGAGCCGCGAGCTTCCTCGTCCCGAGGATGCCGGCGACGACTATCAGCCCCAGTATGAGGACTACCAGGAGCTCGAGACCATCAACTCCATGACGCCCATTTGGAAAAAGCGCAGCTCGGATGTTGAGCAGTCCGATTATAACGAGTTCTACAAGTCGACTTTCCATGATTGGGACAACCCCGCTCGCACCATCAGCTTCCATGCCGAGGGCTCGCTTGAGTACGATGCGCTTCTGTTCATCCCCGGCCGCGCGCCGTTCGACCTGTACAGCAAGGATTATCAAAAGGGCCTCTCCCTCTACAGCTCCAACGTCATGATTATGGAGAAGTGCGCCGACCTGCTGCCGGACTACTACAACTTCGTGCGCGGTGTGGTGGATTCCGCCGACATCTCGCTCAACATCTCTCGTGAGACCTTGCAGCAGGACCGTCAGCTGCGCGCGATCGCTTCGCGTGTGGAAAAGAAGATCACCAGCGAGCTCAAGGCCATGCGCGATGATGATCGCGAGACGTACGAGGCCTTCTTCGATAACTTTGGCCGCGGCCTCAAGTTCGGCATCTACTCCAGCTACGGTATGAAGGCGTCCGAGCTGGCAGATTTGCTGCTGTTCTGGAGCGCGCGCGAGAACAAGATGGTGACGCTGGCGGAATACGCCGCGGCCATGCCCGAGGGGCAGAAGGCGATCTATTACGCCGCCGGTGACGACCGCGAGCGCCTGTCCAAGATGCCCGTGGTAAAGGGCGTGCTCGATCGTGGCTACGACGTGCTGCTGTGCACCATGGATGTGGACGAGTTCACCTTCCAGGCCATGCGGACCTATCACGCCTGCGGTCTGCCCAAGGTCTATGAGGACGAGGCTGCGCGCGAGGCTGCTGCCAAGGCGGTCGCTGACGGTGTCGAACCCGAGGTTGAGGATCGCGACATCGAGTTCAAGAACGTTGCGACCGGCGATCTTGATCTGGCAACCGAGGACGAGAAGAAGGATGCCGAGGAGGCTACGCGCGAGCATGGCGACCTGTTCGATGCCATGAAGGAAGCTCTGGGCGATAAGGTGGAGAAGGTTGCGGTTTCTGCCCGTCTGACCGATGCCCCTGCCTGCATCACCACCGAGGGACCGCTGTCGCTCGAGATGGAAAAGGTTTTGGCTCGCGGCCCCGAGGCCGGTACCGAGGGCATGCCCAAGACCGTCCGCGTGCTGGAGCTCAACGCTAAGCACCCGGTGTTCGAGAAGCTGGTGGCCGCTAAGGAGGCGGATGACACTGAGAAGCTCTCCCTGTACGCGGGACTGCTCTATGACCAGGCGCTGCTGGTGGAGGGTATCTTGCCTGCCGATCCCGTTGCCTTTGCTCAGAATATCTGCAGCTTGATGTAGAGTCTCGCTTTTTGGCGATGTAGCACCGAGCGAGCAGAGGGCTCCGCAGCTCATATACGAGTTGCGGAGCCCTTTTTGGTGGATTAAGGCTTTCTGAAGGGAGGTATTTTGGCCTTCTATAATTATGTGGAGCTGCCGGTTTGGCTGCTAAAATAAAACTCCAAGTACTACGGGGAATTATGGGAGGCGTGTATGGCGAGTTCGTACGGCACCGATGCTGACAAAAGCGCTTTGCGAGCGGGCTATCTTGCCGCACGCCAGCAGATTCCCGCCCCCTTCAAGGCCCGTATGGATCGATCGATCGACGAAACGCTACTTGATTTTTCGCTATTTGCAGAGGCACCGCTTGTTTTGTCCTATATATCTTATGGGAATGAAGTCGATACGCACGGCATTATCCAGGGCGTTCTCCAATCGGGGCGCCGCGTGGGCGTGCCCTTGGTCGATTCGGCGACCCGAGAGATGGCGTTTTACGAGATTGAATCCCTCGATCAGGTCTCTCCTGGTTTCAAGGGCATTCTCGAACCCGATCCAGATGAGTGCCGCCTGCTTTCTATGGACGATTTCTTTGGCTCGGTATGTTTGGTCCCCGGCCTGGTTTTCGACGCCCAGGGTCACCGAATAGGATATGGCGGCGGTTGCTACGATCGCTTTCTGTGGCATTATCCGGGCGACAAGATCGCTCTGGCCAGAACCATGCAGATTAGCTCAAACCCGCTTCCCGTCGAGGCATTTGATGTTCCGGTTGATTTTATTGTGACCGAGGGCAGCGTGTGGGCGTGCCGCTAGGCGCATGCTAGGAGATGTCCTCTAGATCAATCTCGCCAAACGGTAGCGTAAGCTTTACGTGCGAGTTCACCATACCTTGGGATTCGTAAAAACCATGCGCCTCCGTACGCGTGCGGTTGCTGGTGACTTCAAGTTGCACGCATCCCATTTCTTTTGCGACGCGCTGGGCTTCTTCAAGGAGCGCGGCCCCAATTCCCTTGCCGCGGTGGGGCTCGTCCACAATGAATTCAAGGATCTCGGCGACGCGCGCTGCGTGGTGCAGCTGGTTTTCAAAGCGCAGGTTCAATATGGCGCATGCGGGGGCATCCGCTTCCTCGCGGGCGACAAGGCAGCAATAATGCGTGCTCTTCACTTGTTTGGCAAACATTTCGCGAAAGGGCTCAAAGGACAGCCGACACTTCTCTAGCTGGCAAATGAGGTCCCAAACGCGTTCGCAATCGTCTGCGGAAGCGGTATCAAAGACAAACGACATGATCATCCCCCGTCCCGGTGCGACTATAGGGTGCGCGCCGACAGTGTATCCAGTATAGGCGGTGCGTGCACGGCCTTTTGTAAAGTCTCGGTGCGCGGTCTATCGCGGGGAGCGTGCGGAAAAACAGAGTGCTTACAACAGCATATATATGCTACGACAACTGTGCGTAGGCTTCGAATGTGTTGGTTTATTTCATCTGTCAACCAAAATTACTCCCCACATGTGCGTTTATACACAATTGTTGTATAGTGCTGGAGCAATCGTATAGGAATCCTTTTCTGTCAACGACCTCCGTCTTGGACGGGGAGTGCATGTGGGGGACAGCGTCGACTAGGTTTGGATGGTTCTAGTGAAAAAGGCATTTCAGATTTTCAAGCGCGATATCTTGCGCTTGCTTAAAAATCCCGTTGCTTTGGTTATCACTATCGGCATATGCGTTATTCCGTCGCTCTATGCTTGGTACAACATAGTTGCCAACTGGGACCCGTATGGAAACACGGCAAATATCAAGGTTGCCGTTGCCAACAACGACCAGGGCACGTCCAACGAATACGTTGGCGAACTTAACGCGGGCGATGAGACCGTCTCCAAACTTAAAGAAAACGACCAGCTTGGTTGGGTCTTTACAGACGCGGATGCTACCGTGGAGGGTGTGAAGTCCGGCGAGTATTACGCTGCGATCGTCATCCCGGATGACTTCAGCGCCAACCTTACCAGCATGTTGACGGGCACGTTTACCCAGCCTCAGCTTGAGTATTATTGCAACGAGAAGAAGAATGCCATTGCGCCCAAGGTGACCGATACGGGCGCGCAGACGGTCGAGGAACAGATTAACGAGACCTTTGTCGCCACGGTGAGTGAAACGCTGGTCGAGAAAATACAGAATGCGGCGGGCGATCTGGATGCTCAGGGCGCCGAGACCCAAGGTGGCATCTTGGAGAACGTCCAGCGTTCCAACCGGGCCCTGCAGGACGTGCGCGATGCCCTGGCTGGCATGCAGAAAACCATCGCGACCTCCAAAGAGGCGGGGGCCAAGGCTGACGAGACCTTGGCGGCGCTCTCCGGCCAAATCCCCTCATTGGTCAACGCGCTCGATAAGGGCGATGCGCTGCTGGCGTCCGCGCGCACCAGCTCGCGCAACTTTGCGAGCTCGCTCAACACAACTCTCAGTCACGGTTTGACCCAAATGGGCAAGGTGTCCTCCAATGCCAACGTCGCTGTGGGCAAGCTATCCGGTGCCATTAGCGCGGCCGGCGGCAAGGTTGATGGGGCCCTGGCGGATGTCCAAATGGTCATCAACGATGTTAACGGGATTATCATCGATATTCGCGAAATCACGGGTATCGACAGCGGTCTTATTCTCTCCGCGCTCGAAGAGCAGCTGGCCGAGCTCCAGACGTTGAAGGACGACCTGCAGGACCAGAGCACTGATATTCAGAACTCCGCCGGCGCGATTGCGGGCGCGGTGTCATCTCTTGACTCGGCAACTCAGCAGGGGATCAGCGCCATGGAGGGCGTGCAACAGGATATGGCCAGCACGGTGCTTCCGCAGTTAAGCCAGGGCATGGATTCATTCTCCGAGGTATCCGGCGATCTTACCGGCGTGGTGACAAGCCTTGAGCCCACCATCGCGCAGGCGCGCGGCGTGCTCGCCCAGCTCACCACAACCTTGGGTCAGGCTTCTTCGACCATGTCGCAGGCTGACTCCTCGCTAGAGAAGTTGCAGGGCACGTTGAGCACGGCTGCAAATGATGTTGCCGCGCTTCGCGCGTCCGAGTCGCTTGATAAGCTGGACGAGATTCTTGGTGCCAGTTCTGCCGACCTGGCGGACCTCATGTCCAGTCCCGTGACCCTTACCACCAAGGCAGTGTATCCCGTGAGCAACTATGGCTCCGGCGTGGCCCCGTTCTACACCAACCTGGCGCTGTGGGTGGGTGGTTGCGTCCTCATCGCCATCATTAAGCTAGAGGTCGATGGCGAGGGCATTGGCGCTTACACTGCTACCGAGGGCTATTTTGGACGCTGGTTGCTGCTGGTGGTGCTTGGCTTTGCGCAGGCCTTTATCGTGTGCTGCGGCGATTTGGTTCTAGGCATGCAGTGCCTGCGCCCCGAGCTGTTTGTGTTGGCGGGTATTTTTACCTCATTCGTTTACGTCAACATCATCTATGCGCTTGCGAGCGCATTCAAGCATATCGGCAAGGCGTTGGTTGTAATCTTGGTCATCGTCCAAATCCCGGGTTCATCGGGCATGTACCCCATCGAGATGATGCCTGACTTCTTCCAGTACCTGCACCCTCTGCTGCCCTTTACCTATGGCATCTCTGCCATGCGCGAGACCATTGGCGGCATGTACGGTATGGATTACGCAATCAATCTGGGTGTCCTTGCGGTCTTTTTGGCAGTCGCGCTCTTTATTGGCGTGAAGCTGCGTACCCTCATGCTCAACCTCAACCTGCTGTTTGATAAAGAGCTGGAGCGCACGGGCGTTATGATCTGCGAAAAAGACGACCGTCCCCGCGAGCGCTTCTCTTTGCGCTGGGCCCTACGCGCCATGCTCGACACCGCGGGCTATCGTGAGGACCTTATTCTGCGGGCGGCTCGATTTGAGGAGCGCTACCCCAAGCTCATTAAAGCTGGCTTTATGCTGGTGTTTGGCCTTCCCGTGGTGCTGTTCGTCCTTACCGCCACGCTTGATTTGGAGATCGAGGGCAAGATTATCATGCTGGTCCTTTGGATCGCTTCGGTCATCCTCGCGGATACGTACATGATTGTGGTCGAGTACATACGCGAAAGCATGCAGTTCCAGCTTCGCATCGCCGAGCTTCCGGATGATGCCTTGGTGAATGAGATTCGCTCGCACACAACCGTGCTGCCCGGGTCGCTAGCGGTCAAGGTGGCCCATGACGGCGCGGATGAGGACAAGGACGTGGCGGGGGACCACAGCGCACCGCGCGCCGAGCACATGAAGGGAGGCGACCAGTAATGAAAAACATCATCAACCTGTTCAAGCACGATCTTTCCAACATTCGCAAGAGCGTCATCGGCCTTATTGTTATGGTGGGTCTGGTCATTGTCCCCGTGCTCTATGCCTGGTTTAATATCGCGGGCAGCTGGGACCCGTATGGCAATACGGGCAACATCAAGGTGGCGGTTGCCAACAGCGACGAGGGCTATACAAGCGATTTGATTCCCATCAAGATCAATATGGGCGACAACGTGACCTCTGCCCTGCGCGCTAACGATGCGCTGGACTGGGTGTTTGTGGATGAGGACGCGGCGATCGAGGGCGTGAAGTCTGGCGAGTACTACGCGGCAGTGGTGATCCCGCAGGAGTTTTCGGCAGATATGATGACTTTGTTTTCAACCGAGGTGAAGCACTCCGAGATCATCTATTACGAGAACCAGAAGGCAAACGCTATCGCCCCGCGCGTGACCGATAAGGGCGCGAGCACGGTGCGCCAGCAGATCGACGAGACCTTTACCCAGACCATTGGCGACATTGGTCTAGCTACCAGTTCGAGCTTGCTTGAGTTCATGGATAGCGATGAGATCAAGAACTACGTGTCAAACCTTAGCTCCACGCTGGATGGCGGCATCAGCAGCCTGCGCGATGCGGCGTCCGCCGCTGGTTCGTTTGGCGGGCTCATGGGGTCGACCTCTAGTTTGGTGTCTTCTGCCGGCGGCCTGTTGGGCACGTCTGGCGAGACGTCCGACCGCTCGCAAGAGCTTTTGACCGACGCCAAGGCCGGCCTGGCGAGCGTTCAGGGCGCGCTTGGCGACTCGGCCGACTCCATCAATGACGCCCTAGCCTCTGTGTCCGGCAGCTTTGATGACGTTTCAAGCGCTGTGGACGATGTGTTCGACGCGGCGGGAACCCATTCGCAGGATACCCAGGATCAAATGAATGCCTTGGCTGACAAGGTAGGCACGCAGGCGTCCAAGATCGAGGCGATCACGGCGGACGTCGAGGCGCTCAAGCAGAAGCTGCCGGATAACGCCTTGAAGCCCCTGCTTGAGGCGCGCCTGAACGATATCATCACCAGTTTGACGAGCGTCTCGACCAAGCAGCGCCAGCTTGAGAGCCGCTTGCGCCAGGCGGCGAGCGATTTGGCAAGTGGTCTTGCGAACGCCCAACAGGCCCGCGCCGACGTTATCGCCCTGATCGACGAAGCGAAGCAGACCCTGTCCCAGGTTAAGGGCGACTACGATGAGACGTTGAAGGGCCAGGCTGAGGAGCTGAAGTCCTCTGTTGAGAACATTGCGTCTTCCGCATCCGGTATTTCTGACAACGTCGACGCGACGGTGGACAGTCTCAAGAGCGCATCGGGTTCCCTGGCGGCAGACCTGGGCAATGTGCAAAGGGTCCTGACAAATACCTCGTCCACGCTGAATGCGTCCGCAGATGATTTGCAGCAGATGAAAGCGGAGCTCGACGTGGCGGTCCAAAACGGTGATCTCCAGAAGATTCGCGAGTTGATCGGTAATGACCCCGAGGCGCTGTCGGAGGCGCTTGCTGCGCCCGTTGGCCTTGATCGCCATGCGGTCTACCACATCAAGAACTATGGGTCGGCGATGGCTCCGTTCTACACCATCTTGAGCCTGTGGGTGGGTGGCATCGTGCTGGCTGCCATGATGAAGGTCGGCGTGGATGATTCCGTGAAGATGCAGCTGGCCCCGGTGCGTCTGCATGAGCTGTACCTGGGTCGTTTCATGCTGTTCGCCATGCTGTCGCTTCTGCAGAGCACTCTGGTGTGCGCTGGCGACATCCTGTTCTTTGAGATTCAGTGCGAAAGCCCGCTGCTCTTCTTGGCGACGGGCTGGCTTGCGGGCTTTGTGTTCTGCAACATCATCTACACGCTCACCGTCTCGTTTGGCGATATCGGCAAGGCGCTTGCGGTTGTGTTGCTGGTCATGCAGGTGGCGGGCTCGGGCGGAACGTTCCCTATCGAGATGACAGCGGACTTCTTCCAGATGGTCTATCCGTTCCTGCCGTTTACGCATGGCATCAATGCGATGCACGCCGCCATGGCGGGTTCGTATGGAATGGAGTACTGGGTTGAGATGGGCACGCTTGCCAGCTACCTTATCCCGTCTTTGGCCCTGGGCCTGGTGTTCCGTCGCCCGGTGATTCGCGCCAACAACTGGATTATCGAGAAGCTCGAGGAGACCAAACTGATGTAGCGCACGTCCGTCCCTTGCACCTTCCCGCTTTGCGGGCGGGCGCGAACCGGCGGATCCAGCCCATCCTGCCGCAGGTTTGCTGGCGGGGCCATGTCACCGCCCTGCAGGTTGGCTGGGTATTAATTTGGACCGTTTTATCGGCCTCAAATGGTTCTCTTTAATACAGATTCCAAGATCGGTATTAAAGAGAACCACTTTTTTAAGAAAAACTGGCATCTGGTAATACCGATTTCTATTTGTGTATTAGATTGAACCACTTTTGACGAGAAATATGGCACCAGGTAATACAAGTATTATCTGGCGCCATTTTTTAGCTAGCTTGCGCTGTAGGGCGCGACTCGTTTGATATGGCGAATAGCACGCCCTTCGCACTTTCTTTGACACGGCAGGCCTTGGCGAGCCGGCGCAGTGAGCGAAATGTCTTTGTTGCATGAAGATTGGCTGGCTCGCGATGGACTTCACCGTTATCGGGGCGTTTGTCTTAAGGGCGTGACCTGCGTAAAGGCGGCAATGGAAGATTGATACGTAATTCCAGGATCGCTTTGGGAGAGATGTGGCGATAAGAATGCGATATGCCCCATGAGACCATGCGCTGGGAATGCTGGGAAGTTGAAACGGTGGGTCTGTCATGTCCAGGGCGAATATCGAGCGAATCAACGAGATCTTGACGGCAGCGAGCAGTGATGGGCGTCTCGCGACCTGTCAGGACAAGAACTTGCGTCGAGCGTGTGGCCGCTTGGTTAAAAGCGGCAAATTGGTGATGCCGTATCAGGGCATGTTTGCAGAGAAAGCTCGTTGGGATGAGTTGGAGATGAGGCAACAGGCTAAATGCATCATCAAGAGCCTTGCTGCCGCGCATCCATCGTGGATATTCTGTTGTCACTCTGCGGCGGTGGTGTACGGCTTGGAGGTATCTGCTTCCAAGCTCAGGCACGTTCACGTGGTGGGGACTCGAGAACCGTGCGGCATTGTTTACTTCCATAACACCAAACATGTTGAGGCCGAGTTGGTTGATGGCGTGCTGGTGACAACGTTGGAGAGGACCGTCTGCGATTGCGTTCGTTCTAACGGCTTTAGGTACGGCTTGGCAACGGTTGATTCGGCGCTTCGTGCGTTTCAATTGGATCCGGACGAATTCCGAGCGCGATTGGAGACAGTTTGCAAGGCGGTAAACAACGGGCAGTTTGTTCTTGATGTTTTTGATTACGGCGATGGTAGAAGCGAGAACGGGGGAGAGTCGTACGCGCGGGCGGTAATGATTGAAAACGGAGTACAGCTACCCAATCTCCAGGTTGAGCTGTATGACGAAGTTGACAAGAAGACATATCGAATCGACTATGGATGGCAATTGAAGAAAGGCTACGTGGCCGGAGAGCTCGACGGTGCTGAAAAGTACAAGAGTATCGCGAAAGATCGAGGGATGTCCGTTGTCGACGTCATTCGCGAAGAGCGCCGTAGGGAGTCGAGATGTCGAAACAAAGGGATGTTGTTCGCTCGGTTCACTTTTGCCCAGGCTGTCGCGGGGCGGCCTTTGCTCTCCATCCTCGATGCTTGCGGCGTTCCACGGGTTGAGGGGGCAAATGCGATTCCTATAATGCGGGGAACTGGATAGGAAGCCGTGCACGCCTCGCCTGCTGAAAGCGCAGCGCGAACTCATCGAGAAGAGGGGTGCGGTACAACGCAAAAGGGCCCGGACGAATCCGGACCCTTTGAGCCGCCATGGGGCGAAGACAGCTTTGCGGTGACGCGTCTATACGGGGGAAATGCTCAGCGCGTCAAGCAAGCTGTGGAAGGAGCGCTCCAAGTTAACCCGTTGGTTAGAGGAGCGGCGTTTGGTGGAGTCGAGGAGGCCAGTTCTCTGTGTCGGGGGGAAGGAGAAATGGTTCGCACGTCGGGATGACTGCACCGAAAAGGTACCAGCTGCATCTTTGGGAGAATGCATGCGTCGACCTCCTCGCCCGTCCACCTGTACCATGCGCATTACAGTCGCTGCTCTCGTAACGCGCTTAGTCCATTATCCCTTGTTTTTGCGATTAGAAAAGACCTAGAATCTCTTACACTCAAACGTGGTATGTATAAAATCGCAGGTAAAAATGGTTGTATTAGGAATTACCTACCGTTTAACCATGAAAATATACCGTCTACCGTGTGCGCCTCGTGATGAAACGGTAGGGGGTCAATGGAGACGGTTCGGCGCGCTATCAAATGAAATCATTCTCACGGTCACTTTGCATAATGAATAAAAGAATCACAGATAAATGAGAAATATAATTCATAACGTGATAAATTGTTACAAATTGCTGCGAATTAGATTTGTTCTATGCAAAACCCAACCACGGCCATCACCTTACAAGGGGGCTACGCCTTGGTGGCCTCGCGTATCTGGGCGATAACGCGCTCCATGGTTTGGTCGATGTTCTTCTTTTTGAGCTCGCATTCCCAAATGGTGATAGCAGTCCATCCCAGGTTTTCAAGCTCGGCGATGGCCGCTTGATCTCGCTCCACGTTGCGCTTAAACTTGGCGATCCAAAAGTCAGTGTTGCGTTTGGGCATGGATGGATTGCAATGGGGGCAGCGGTGCCAAAAGCAACCGTTGACAAAGATGGCTATCTTGCGACCGGGAAACGCGATGTCGGGGCGGCCGGGTGCCTTCTTCCACTGCAGTCGGTATCCCGTAAGGCCCGCTTCGCGCAATCGCTGCCTCACCAGAAGCTCTGGCTTGGTGTTCGCCCTCTTGTTGCCCTGCATCGACTTCCTGCTGTCATGGCGGCGTTTTACTTGGCGCTCGTCTCCCTCGGCGTCCTTTGCCTCGGTGAGGACTTGCACCACCTCAACGTCGGCAGGCATCCATTGCAGCGTGGCGAGCGCTTCGCGTTTGACCCAGCTGATATCCATCTGCTCGGTTTGCTCGATTTCGCCGGAATCTATCTGGCACAAGAAGCAGTCCATCGAGAGGTGGAAGTCATCGTAGTCAAACTCAACGGTGTAGAAGTTTCTCAGGTTAGAAACGGTTACGTGCAGCTCTTCTGCGAGCTCGCGCACGCAGGCATCTATAGATTGCTCTCCTCGTTCGACCTTGCCCCCGGGAAACTCCCATAATCCCGCCATGTCGCCGTAGCCACGCTGGACGGCGAGGACTTCATCGGTTTCATGGTTGCAGATGACGCCGGCGGCAACATGGACGGTTTTCACGGTCTGGGCAATCCCTTCTAAACGCTTGGGCAAGGGGACGATTGAACGCTTGGTGCAAGCGATTGTCCCGATCGACCTATAGTAGCGCTCCGGCGACGCAGAAGTGAACCTTACAAAAGCGAAAGCATCTCGTAAGGCAAATCGATGGCTGCCACAACGTCAACTTGAGAGTATATGGTCAAGGAGGTGTTCGTCATGAAGGCAACAGACAACACAATGGATGGAATCGCGTACGGTATGTCGATGGGCCAGATGGCTCTTGTGCTCATTGTTATGGCCGCACTTTCTCTGGGCATGCTGTGGCTCATGGCAAACGCATCCGTGCACAGCGCGTTATAGCTCGCGCGTACAGACGTAAGGCGACAGGGCGCCGTTTGGCGTAGATGAGAAGTGGAGTCATTATATGAATATGAACGTACCTACTCCCAGTATGGTTGGGCGCCATGCGGCGCCTGCGGTATCTCGGACCTCTACGGCTCCGGTGGTGCTCGACGCGCAACATATCGAGAAGGTGTACGGTTCTCGTAATAACGTGACGCGTGCTTTGGATGATGTCTCGTTCAAGGTCACCAAGGGTGAGTTCGTCGCCATCATGGGTCCGTCCGGATCGGGCAAGTCGACTCTTCTGAACTGCGTCTCCACCATCGATCAGGTGACCAGCGGATCGGTAATCGTTGGCGGGGAGGATGTCACCAAGCTGAAATCGGCTAAGCTCACCAAGTTCCGTCGCGAACAGCTGGGCTTCATCTTCCAGGATTCCAACCTGCTGGATACCCTGACCGCGCGGGAGAACATCGCGCTGCCACTTACCATCGCCCGCGTTCCCGCCAAAGAGGTGCTTGCCCGCGTTGAAGAGGTGGCCCTGCGACTCGGCATCGCCCAGACGCTCGACAAGTATCCTTACCAGCTGTCCGGCGGCCAGCAGCAGCGCGTGGCGGCGGCGCGCGCCCTGGTGACCAAGCCCGCTGTGATTATGGCGGACGAGCCTACCGGCGCGCTCGACTCCAAGAACGCCCGCCTGCTGCTCGAGAGCTTCGAGAATATGAACCAGAACTACGGCGCGACGGTTCTCATGGTCACCCATGATAGCTTCGCCGCCAGCTATACCGGCCGCGTGCTATTCATCCGCGACGGCAAGATCTTCACCGAGCTGCGCCGTGGCGACAGCCCCCGCCGCGAGTTCTTCGACCGCATTATGGAAGTCGTCGCCATGATGGGTGGGGAGGGATCCGATGCTCTTTAAGCTCGCATGGGGCAACGTGCGCCGAGCGGGCAAAGATTACCTGGTCTACTTGCTCACGCTCACGCTTGCCGTAACGGTGTTCTACGCGTTCAACACCATCTCCGTCCAGGCGGCCCTGGTGCTGGAGGAAGAGGGTCTGCCCGAACTCCTCAGCAGCATCATGTCCGGCCTCACCATCTTCCTTGCCGTGGTCATGGGCTTCTTGATGGTCTACGCCAACAACTTCATCATGAAGCGACGCAAAAAGGAGTTTGGCCTGTACCAGGTGCTGGGCATGAGCCGTGGCCAAGTGTCGCGCGTCATGGCGCTTGAGACGGCGATTGTCTCCGGTGCCGCCCTGGTGCTGGGCATTGTGTTGGGCGTGGCGTTCTCGCAGCTCATGACGTTCTTCACGGCGTCGCTGTTCAAGACGCAGATTCGCGACTTCCACTTCTTCTTCTCGATCCCGGCGCTCTTGATCACAATGGGCTGCCTGGTCGCCATCTTCTTGGTCACGTTGCTGTTCAACCTGGGCGTGGTACGCCGCGCCAAGGTTATCGACCTCATGAGCGCCAATCGCAAGAATGAAGCGATTAAGACGCGCAATCCCATCCTTTCCGCGGTGATCTTCATTCTCGGCGCCATTATGATCGGCATCGCGTACTATCGCCTGCTGCGCGATGGCCTGCCCGTTGATGCGGCGCCCAGCGAGTACGGCAACGCGCTTACCCAGTTCATGACCACCACGGGCATCGTGGTGGTGGGCACCATCCTGTTCTTCTTCGGTTTCTCGGGCTTTTTGCTCAAGGTGCTCCAGAGTGCGCGCGGGTTGTACTGGCGCGGCCTCAACATGTTCACCATGCGCCAGCTTTCCGCCAAGGTGAACACGGTGAGTTTCTCCATGGCGATCATCTCGATGATCTTGTTCCTCGCCATTACCAGCGTGACGGGCGGTATGTCCATCGCCAACGTTATGAACACCAGCGTGGAGCGCTGCACCATAGCGGACTATTCGCGCGCGATTATGTATTACGGGCCAGAGCTGTGTAACGATCCCGAGTGGGCGGCGGAGCGCGCTCAGGAGGGGTATCCCGTGGCAAAGCTCGCGGAGGAACCCGTCGATATTCTTGCGGAGAGCGCGTTTAACACTGTCGACCCGGATGGGAAGAGCGCTCGCCCCTTTGACCTCGCAAGCATCATCGATAAGCGCGTGCAGATCGATATCTATGATTCCCGCCCTGTGGGGACCGAGCAGCCCGTTGTGAGCCTGAATGACCTGGCTGACGCCGTCGACATGGCCATGCCCAAGGGTGCCGACTCGAGCAATTCGAGTATGATGGGCCTTGCGGTGATGAAAGAGAGCATGTACAACACCTACCTGGACTTCCGCGGTATGGATCGCGTGGATCTGGGCGAGGACGGCTACCTTATCACCAGCGATATGGGCGAGTCGGTCAACAAGATCTACAACGCCGTCATGGACAAAGATGTTGAGATCGAGTTCGGCGGACGTACGCTGCATCCTGCGTCAGATCACGTCAACGAGGAAGCGAGTTCGTTCTTCAACTCGTCCATGGGTTCAAACGCCGGCACCATCGTTGTGCCGGATGAACTGGTCGATGCCCAGGGCTGCCCTCTGTACCAGAGCTATCTGATCGCCGACTACAAACCCGGCCTGTCCTATGACGAGACGGAAGGTTACGTGCGCCAGGACCGCAGCTGGGGCGACATCCTCAACCCGGACGGCACCGAGAGCGCCCTGTGGGGTATGGAGGCAACGCGCCTGC
>SAMEA3387496__coassemble_2269_pt1 | contig 13544 bp, 6 predicted proteins | sample SAMEA3387496__metabat2_high_PE_016 | metagenome-assembled genome bin SAMEA3387496 (sample SAMEA3387496) | Felis catus | biome: Faeces | place: United Kingdom | collected 2012
CCGCGCCGCATCGCCCATGGGGATAAAGGTATCGTTATCCATTGCCGCATCACCAATCGATACCTCGTTAAATAAGCGTTGATGCTTACATATATGTTGACAATGGTAGCACTTAATAATGTGGACGATGAGACGCGTCTGGGACGACCGGCGGCTAGCGCGGCGACGCGCCAGGTGCCCCCGCGTCCACAGGGGCTATCTGCCAAGGCATGCGCCTATGGTGCCAAGCAGCTCCTTATTCAAGCTGTAGCGCATCCAGCGGCCGTCTTTGCGTGCGGATACAAGTCCCATATCGCGAAGCGCGGCCATATGGTGAGAGAGCGTAGGCTGCGATATGTCCAGTTCCTCCAGTAGCTTGCAAGCGCATAGCTCATCCGAGTGCGAGAGCATGGCTATGATGCGAAGGCGATTGGGGTCTCCCAGCGTCTTAAGGTTGGCGGCGAGCCGAGCCTCGTCAAAACATCCCGCTATGACGCGCCGCCTTAGGTGTTCGATCTTCATCTTGATTTGATCCATTACGGCGACAAACTGCTGGTCTGGCCCTCCCGTGGGATCTTCCAACCCCCAGTCCTCGTGCCAGCGAGCGAGCAGGGTGGGGCATTGCACGCCGCAACCCATGGTGACCACCATGTCTACGGGCGGAATCTCCTCAAGGGGCTTAGGAGCCAGCGCGGAAGTGTCTACGCCGCGCTGCTGCAAAAGGCGCACGGCATCTGGGTTGACTGCGCGGGCAGGGTGCGTGCCTGCAGAACAGGCGTCGATTTCGTTTGGAGCAAGCGCGTGGGCCAGGGCCTGCGCCATCTGGCTGCGACAGGCGTTGTGCGTGCAGATAAAGGCGACGCTAAGCGGTTCGAAAGTGCTCATTGGTCCTCCAAGCGGGTGCGTGATTCTCGTCCATTATATAGATATCTGTCTATATAATACATATTGATGTGCATCAATATGACTACGGGCGCCGCGGAGCAAGGCTCTGGGCGCCAAGAGGGGAGTGCAACCATGGCAGATGCATCTTTGGATTGGGTTAAGAGCGCCTGTTTTGCGTGGCTTGAGGAGGGTGCAGGCGCTGACGCTGGCGAGCTGCTTGAACGTTTGATGGCGGACGAGAACTGCCCGGCATTTGGTCCGGCTCACCATGCACTGGTGGGAGCGGCGCTGCTTGCATGTTCTTGGAGGGCTGTGGGCAAGGGCGAGCTTGGGGATGCGTTGGACGAGCTGTTCGACCGTGCTTCCTGCGTGCCCGGCGCCGCGTGCGCCAAATGGGGCGTGTGCGGCGCCGCTGCATCGTGCGGCATGGCGTTCGCCATCTTGTCTGGTAACGCCCCGCTTAAGAAAGAGGGTTGGGGCGAAGGTCAGTGCATGGTGGCGCAGATCCTCGCCGCGATCGCGGACGCCGGTGCGCCGCGGTGCTGCAAGCGCGATTCCCGCATCGCCGTCCGCGTGGCGTCGTCCTGGTTCAACGACCAACTGCACGCTGGGCTTGTGGAATCCGAGCCCGTTCGCGGGTGCGCGGTCTGTAAGCAAAATTCGGCATGTCTGGGTAGTGGCTGCCCGTTTTTCTCGTAGGGCAAAGGCGCTTTATCGAGTGCTTGGGAACGCGACGGAGGCGTTCTCTACAGGGAGCACGCCAGAAGGTCCGGGCGCTGCAGGACTCGTCGCAGCGAGTTGGACAGATGCGCCAGGCGATTATCGAGCATCGCCAGCGCGCCAAAGGCGTAGTGGCTGCGCCCTTCCTCGTCCTCGATAATCAGCGTCCATGTGCCGCTATTCGATTCATACACGTTGCAGCAATGGCACCCCATCCAGTCAGACGCTTCATCGAGCAAGCGGGCGGCTTCGTCCTTCGATATAGAGATGTAGGAGTCGGACGAGATACAGCTGCGCCCGTATTCGTCCAGGTAGTGGTCGACCAGGCGGCAGTCGCCATTTTGATGGAGCTCCAGCCGCTGGTGCACAAGGGGGCTGCGCGAGGGCTGCCGGCTGCGATCGTGCGTGCTCGATATAAGGTAGAGCGCGGTGGGCTGGCAGGTCAGCGGCGCGGACGAGTTCTCGCCCGCGAGCTGAGCCAGTCGTTCGAGCGCCAGGATGAACCACAGGCGCACCTCGTGCCCCGCGGCCTTGCAGCGGGCCTTGTCCGTCGCCCAGAAATGATGGCTCACCAGGTGCGACACCTGATCCCATTTTGACATGACGGCTGATCCCAGAAGCGAGGCGTCCGTGACGGCGGGCAGATGCCAGTCCAGCTCCTCCAGGTTGTCGAAGGCGCCTGGGTACGTGGCGTCGAAGGCCTCGCCCGCATCGTCCATATATCCAAGCGCGGCGCAGTCGGCGTGAAACTCGCCCGTATCCAGCAGCTGGTGCAGGTTTTGGCGGCTGCCCCTAAAGCGCGGCAGCCATTTGCGGGTGAAGTCTCGCAGGGCGTTGGCAGCGGCTGCGGTAGTGGACGTCATGGGCTCCTCCTTTGTATCGTTGGCTCGAATATAGGGAGCCGCCGGGGGAGGGGGCGTAACAAATGGTAGTCCCTTGCCGGGGTGGTGCGCGCGGCGCCGTGGTCGACATGGAACGGCGGGCGAGCGTGTCGAGGCGGGGCGAAAAGGAAGAAGGGGGCGCCGGCGCGGCACCCCCTTCCGGGTTCAAGAGTTGCGGCGAATCGCTACTTCAACTTCTTTACCTGGTCTTGCTGCGCCTCGCAGAAGCGCATGAGCATGGTGGCGACCTCTGCGCGCGAGGCGATATCGCCCGGCTTGAGGCTGGTGCCGTTCTCACCCAGGATGTAGCCCGAGTCGACTGCCCATGCCATGGCCTTCGCGGCGTAGTTGGAAACCTTGTCCGCGTCGGCAAAGCCGGATAGGTCGCCTTCACCGGAGACGTCTGCACCGATCTTCTCCGCGTAGCGCATCAGGAATACGGCGACTTGCTCGCGGGTGACGGGATCGTTGGGGCCAAATGCCGCAGAGCCGTCGTACCCGCTCACGATGCCGTTCTCGACGCCCCATTTCACCACGCCCGCATACCAGGCGTCCGCGGCGACGTCGCCAAATCCGGTTCCGCCCGTGATGCCCTGGTTGCCCTTGTCGGCGCCGGCGATGCGGGCGAGCATGGTTACGAACTGGGCACGGTTGGTGGTGTCAAGCGGTCCTAGGCGCCCGGTGTCCTCGTAGCCCTTGAGGTAGCCGCTCTCGATCGCCCAGTCTACGGGGTCGTGGTACCAGGCGTCGGGGTCGACGTCCTTGAAGGTGTGGGACAAGCACAGATCGCCGCCGTCGCAGCCAAAGACCACATTCACCTCCACGTCGCCCTGGGGCATGGTGAACTCAAACTCACCCTTCTCGTTCTTGTGGACCTCGACCTTGTTGCCGTCCTTATCCGTGACGGAGATGCTGCGGACCTCCTTGCCCGCCTGCGGCTTGGGGCAAACGGTGACCTTATCGCCCGCATCCGGGTTCTTAGGGCTCACCTCCACCTTGCCGCCGGGGTGCGCGGGAATCTCGATATCGCCCTTGGCGGGCGGCTGCGGGGTTACGGGCGGCTGGGGTTCGGGATCGGGCGTGGGCGCCGGCGCTCCCTCAAGGCGCAGGTTGAGGATTGCCTCCATGAGCGACAACCTCATTGCGTTGGCGTCGTTGATGGTGGGGGAGCCCTGGGCAAGTGCCTTGGCCTCGGCGATCTTCGAGGTCAGTGCGCCATAGGTTTGGGACGAGAACGCCGCGGCACCTTCTCCCTGCTTGACGGCCTCCGCCGCGGCGATCTGCGCTTTCAGTGCTGCGGTGTTCGCAACGGCGTTGGCGTCGTGCAGGCGAAGCTCCGCTGCTGACGCAAAGCCGCCCTCGCCCTCAACATAGACCAGCTTGACGGCGCGGATGTTGTCCTGGCGCTCGAAGCTGATGAGGTAGGGATCGCGGGTGAGGTCCTTGATGGTTCCGTCCGCGACCTTCTTGAAGGTCTTGCCGTCGGCGGAGACGTGGACCTCGTACTTCTTAAGGTCGCCGTTGGTGCCGGTTTGGCGCGGGGTGTAGACAATGCCGTCCACGCCCAGCGGTTGCTCCGAGCTTAGGGTGATGTGGTGCTGCCCCTCGCACTTGTCCGGGCTGTAGCGCGAATGCCAGATGCTGCCGGTGTTGCCGTCCAGCGCGCTTGCCGCCTTGCCGTCGCCGTTCTCGCAGTCCGCGGTTGCCTTCAGCAGGGCGGGGTCCACCACGCTGAGGTCGGCGACGGGCTTGAGCTTGAGCTCGTCCAGGGCGCTGACCAGAGATTTCTCATAGTTGTCCACAACATCCTGCTGCGAGGCGCTCATGTTGCGGACGATGCTGTCGCGGACAATCGCGACGGCGCGCGCACCGGCGTCCTCGTACTCGGAGAGGTCGGCGGGGATGATGGCGAGGTAGGCGTCGATGCGGCCGTAGTCGGCCTTCTTGTAGCCTGCGGCATCCAGCCTGGCCTCGATCTTGGCGGCGAGATCGGCGATGGCGTCTGCCGACGGGTCGTACTGGCGGAAGACCTCTGCAGCCTGGGACAGCAGGCCCTGCAGTTCCGCATCGCCCTTGATGGCGGGGTTCTTGGAGGCCAGCAGGTTCGCCTTCACCACGGCGTGGTCCAGGGGCATGGTGGAGTTGAAGTCTTTAGCGGTGCCCAGACGGATATCGTCCACATAACCCGCGAACGCGTTGCCGGATTCGCTGCCAACGGTGCCTACGGGCAGCATGCAGGTGGCCTTGATCTGGGCGCGCACATTGGTGCCGATGGTGTCGACCAGCTTGCCGTCCACATACAGATGGGTCTTCTCGAACTCGTTTTTGAACTCGAGCTCAACCCACTGGTTGGCGGGCAGGGCGTAGTTGAAGGAGTAGGCGCGGTTCTCGCGGGTGATGCCCACTTTGCCGGTTTTCTCCTGGACGGCCATGATCTTGCCGTAGGGGGACTCGAACAGCACCTGCGCGTTCTTGGAATTGTCCGTGCGCTTGACCTTGGCGCGCAGGCTGTTGCCCAGACCGGCGGTCTCGATGCCATCTACCTTGGCAAAGGACTTGCCGCCGTTGAGATGCAGCGCCTGGCGCCCGTCGATGTTCTCAAGCTCGGCGTTCTCCATCTTGCCCAGGGCGTGCTTCTGGCCGGATGCATCGTCCAAAGAATCCATGGTGAGATGGGCGATCGAGCCTTGCTGGTTGGCCTTTTGCTCGTAGCCAAAGTTGGTGGAGGGGGCGTCGCCCAGCTGCTTCACGCGCTCTTGCGCGGCGGCGAGGTCGACGGCGCCGGTCTTGCCCCAGGTGTTGGCGGCGAACAGGCCCAGCGCGCCGTCGATGCGGCGGTAGATGTCGTACTCGCTCATGCCGTTTTCTTGGAAGTCGCACATGTCGTTCCATACGGCGAAGGCGCCGCCGGAGATCTGCGGGTCGCCCGCGGGGATCTCGAAGCCGCTGATCTCGTTGACCTTGTCGTTGTAGCAGGAGTTCTGGTTGAGGTAGTCATAGTAGTAGCCGGCGTTGGGGACTATGTAGAACACGCCGTCTTGGCAGTCGATCAGCTCGAAGCCGAGGTCGTACATGGATTTCATGTCCGCCCAGCCGGGGTTCCACAGGTTCATCTGGCGGCGCTTGCCGGTCTCGGAGACGCCCTTGACCGCCACGTCGCCCTTGATGGTGGTGAGCGAGCCCCATACGCGGGCGATCTTGCCGTTGTCCTCCGCGTACTTGAACATGTCGTTTACAAAGGTGCGGTAGGCGTTGCCGTCTGCGTTGTACTCGTCCGCACCGATGTGGATTACGTCCGCGTCCGCGAAGACGGCCGCATCGCCGCCCTGCACGTACTCATCGAAGATGCCCTGGACAAAGTCGAGGCTCTCGTTGTACTGGTTCTTGAGGTCCAGATGGTCGGTGGCGCGGCCGGTGGTGCCGTGGCGCAGGTCTGGGCGCACCTTGGTGAGGGCCAGCGAGTGGGCGGGGGTGTCGATCTCTGGGATGATGTTCACGCCCAGCGCGCGCGAGTGCTCGATGTAGGCCTTGAAGTCCTTCTTGGTGTACCACACGTCCTTAGCGGTAAGGTCCGCCTGGTTCTTGCCCTCGCCGGCCTTGATGTCAGACTCCAAGCGGAAGGCGGAGTAGGCCTGCATGGGGTCTTTGAGCTGCTCGAGCGGGATAAGGTTGTCGTTGAGGTGGATCTGCAGGTCGTTCATCTTGTACCAGGCCATCTGGTCGGTGAGCTGGCGCAGCCACTCGATGGTGAACGTCTTGCGGCCCACGTCCAGGATGAAGCCACGGACCTTGTGCAGCGGGTAGTCGCGTGCGGTGCCGCAGGGGAAGTCGCCGGTCTGCTTGACGCTTTGCAGGATGGTTTTGGAGCCCCAGTTGGCGCCTGCCACGGCCTCTGCGCCGACGGTGATCTTGTCCGCGGTGGCCTCGATGAGGTAGCCCTCCTCTTTAAGGCCGCGCTTCTTGTCCGCACCCAGGGTGAAGAAGACGTCTCCGGCCTGGGCGGCGTCCGCCTTGGCGACCTCTATGCCGCGGCCGGTGAGCGCTTGGTAGTCCGAGGCGAACTGCTCGGCCATCTCTTTAAGGGAGGCGTCCTTGTAGGTGACGCGGGCAAAGGCGGTGAATCGACCCGTGCCGCCCTTCCATTCACGCAGCTCGGGAAGGATGACCGGAGCGGCCTCGCCCTGCTCGCTGCCCTTCATGGAGCCGGGCACGGTGACCTCGACCTCGCGGAAGGAGTACGCCTTGGTCTTCTCGTCCACCACCTTGAAGGACGCCTTGACCTTGGTGTCCACGATGGGCTGGTAAATGGTGCCGTCCGCATCGATGACCTGCTCGTAGTCCGTGCCGTTGTAGGTGACCTGGTAGCCCTCGTGCTTGGGCAGGGTTATCTGGTCGGTGAAATTCTTGGCGGGGTCGATTTCCGCGTTGACGGTGATGCCCGAGAGCATGTCGCCCATGCTTGTGGCCGGCTCGCCTCCGTAGACCTCCATCTCGTAGAGCGAGACGGTGCCCCAGGCGGTGCCGCCATCCGGGTCGCTATAGGTGCTGCCGTTGATGTAGAGGCGCACGTAGCGGGCCTGCTTCGCGGTGTCGCCCAGGGTGATGGTCTCCGTCTTTGCGGCGGGATGGTCGTTGTTGGTGTAGGCGTCTACCCAGCTGCTCTCCTGGTTGAGGTCCGCGCCGTCTTGCGCCAGCTGGATCTTGTAGCCCTTGGCCTTGCGCTGCTCCCAGAACAGGCGGATGGTCTTGACGTCGCGGGTCTGGCCCAAGTCGACGTAGACCCAGTGGGGGGTGGTGGGGCAGGCGCTCTCGCTGGCGGAAGCGCTTGACCAGCGGGATTCGCGCTTATCGACCTTGCCGTCAAAGAGATTGTTTGGCCCTAGGGTGTCCGCCTCCTTGCTGTCTGAGACGCCGGTCATCTTGAGGGCGACGTTGGCTGCAGGGTCCTGTGTTTGCTGCGAGCCGTCATCGTCCGCGGAGTTCATGATGGTGAAATCGCAGGCGCTGACATTGGGGTACTTGGAAACCTTGGTGACCAGCAGCTTTACGTAGCGGCCTGTGACGGGCTTTTCGAGCTTGATGGTCGAGACGGCGTCTTTGTTGCCGGTGACGGCCCTCTTCGCTTCGCCCCAGCCGTCTTCCTTGTTGGAATCTGATACAAAGATTTGGAAGTCGACCGCGTGCTCGGTGGCGCTTTCCCAGGTGATCTCGAACGTGTCGAAGGTCTTTGACTCTTCGAGGTCTATGATCGCCCACTGGGGGACGTTTTGCTCTGTGGACCAACGCGAACCCTTGGTCTTGTCGTCATCGGTAAGCTTGGTGGTGGTGTTCTTGCCGCTGGCGTCTCTGCTTACGGTGACCGGCTTGCCCTGTGCCAGGTTCGTCGGCGCGGCGAAGACGACTGCGGGTGCGGTGAGGGACGCGGCGAGCGCCCAGGTGCATGCGCCGATCGCGACGGCCGACCCCTTCACGTAGCGGTGGTTCATAGTGCTCCTCTCGATGCGTTGCTTCACGTGGGATTCTCGAACGTGCGAGATTTTCCTATTTTCGGGAGCGCGTTTTTTGCCGTGGGCGGCGAGTCGGCGTGCGGTTCTAGGCGGTGCGTGGTTGCTCATGTTCGTTCGAACAGATTCTGAGAACGTGTACACATGTCGTATAAACAATATCTGCAGCTACAGGGAAGGCGCCTTGTTCGTTTTTCTGGACGATCTGCAATTATGGGAATAATCCCAGAGGCTTTCTTGCCAATCGGTGAACGGTATTAAAAATAATTGCTGGTAAATGCTGGTTTTTACTAATAAATACCAACTGGTTTCTACAAAAAGTAACAAATGTATCCAATTGCTGGACGCTGGTTGCGCTTCTTTGTCTATGGGCATACCCGTAGCCAAACCCTCTTGCCCGCTCGTATCTTAAACTGTGCGAGGGGAGCTGTTTATGGAACTTGTGACTCTAGGGATATTTTGCGCAGCCTTGGTGGGCGCGATCTTTACCGGAGTGCCGACCGTGTGCGCGCTGCTTGTTGGATTGGCGGCGTTTTGCATCTATGCGTGGCGATGGAGCGGTTCGGTGCGGCGGGTTGCCCGCATGTGTTGGGAGGGCATCGCCCCCATCGCTAAGATCCTGGGCATGCTGGCGCTGATAGGCGTGCTCACGGGACTATGGCGTGCCGCCGGCGTGATCCCCGCCATCGTGTACTACGCCGTGCCTCTCATCAGCCCAGGCGTGTTTTTGTTTGCGACTTTTCTGCTCAACTGCCTTGTTTCCGTTTTGACGGGGACCTCGTTTGGCACGGCTGCGACGGTGGGATCCATCTGCATCTCGATGGCGGGTGCCATGGGCGCGCCGCTTTTCGCGGCGGGCGGGGCGGCGCTTTCCGGGGCGTTTTTTGGAGACCGTTGCTCGCCCATCTCTACCAGCGCTCTTTTGGTGGCAGATCTTACCGGCACGGATTTCTACAACAACCTGAAGCGCATGGTCAAGAGCGCGGCGGTTCCCTTTGTGTTGACGTGCGCCGTGTACTTCGCGCTGGGGCCGCTTATCCCCGCAAGCGGCGAGGCGGGCGATATGGCCGCTTCGCTGGCGAGCGCATTTGCCGTGGGGCCCGTGGTTCTGCTGCCGCCGATGATCGTGTTCGCCCTGGCCTTGATGCGCGTTGATATCCTGGTGGTCATAGGGGCGGGCATCGCCTCTTCGGTTCCATTGTGTCTGATGGTTCAGGACATGACCATGGCGGACGTAGCTCGCACGGCAATCTTGGGATACGCGGCTTCCCTGCCGCAGGTACGGGCGCTTTCCGGCGGCGGGCTGGCTTCAATGCTCGATGCGGTGCAGATCGTCTGCATCACCTCCGCGTATGCAGGCATTTTTAAGGAGACGCCGCTGTTGACGGGCATCGACCGCGTGGTGCGGAGGATGTCGCGGCGGCTTTCTCTTTACGGGGTTACGCTAATGACGTCTGTGTTTACGGCGATTATTTCTTGCAACCAGACGTTGGCCATCATGCTGGCGCACCAGCTGTGCAGCGATCTCGACCAGAACGCCAGCGACCATGCCCTTGACCTGGAAGATTCCGTGGTGCTGGTCGCGGGGCTGGTGCCGTGGTCCATCGCCGGGGCGGTCCCGCTGGCGTCCATGGGGGCGCCCGTTGCAGCGAGCATGGCGCTGGCGATCTATCTCTACGCCGTTCCCGCCTGGCGGCTGCTGTCGGGATGGTTCGCGGCGCGAGGGCAGGCGCGCTGCGCTGTGCGTTGAGCAGGGGTTGCGATTCAGGTTTGCCTGGAAAGCCTCGGGGAGCATGTTATGCATGAATGAGCCTGAAATGTGGTTGTTTATGCAGGTGAAAACGGCGCTAAAAAACCGTGCCCATTCGGTGTGGTCAATGAGTGCCACGAGGCGGGTAAGTAAGGGCCAACCATGCCTTTGACAAGGTCGTGCTTGTCCGCTTTGAACGTTAAAGAGTCCTTGCGGAGGTCTTTTTGTGCCGCTTTACACGTACTTATTGGAGACATGTATTAGCTATATTGCACATACGCTTGATTTGTCTTCAACTGGTTGTGCGTATTCGCGGTGCTTCCGCGTCGCCTGGTTGGTCGCAGGGTGGGATTCGGCGGATTTTCGCAATGTATAAAGCGAGGCTTGCCCGCCTCGTGGCGCTCATTGACCACACCGAACGGGGGCGCCATGCGTCGAGCTGATCACATGGCGCCCCCGTTCTCTTTTGCTGTCTTATTAGAGCGTTTTTAGCCCGCGATGTCCTCGATTACGCCCGCGCGGTAGTTGGCGAACACAATGCCGTCACCGTCCTGCGTCGCGTCCAGGTCTACATCCGCCATGATGCCGAAGTCGCGGTCGCCATCGGAATCGCTGAACACCTGGTGAACGTGCCAAACGTGGTCGGTTTTCTCGTCCGCATCATCGATGGAGAGGAATGCCATGGAGCGGGCGTCCGCATCGGTGAGAAGCTCTTCATGCGCTTCGAAGAACGCGTCGAGCACGCGGCGCCAGCGCAGCTCTCCCATGCCCCAGTCCTCGTCCAGCGCTCCCAGCTGGTCGGCTCGGCCGCGGGCGGCGAGGCGAACGCGCTGGAACAGCGAGTTGCGCACCAGCACGGTGAGGCCGCGGCGGTCGATGACGACGGCGTCCGCGGGACGCGGGGGTGCGGCATCCAAGGTAGAGCCGGCGTTCTCCCATTCGTCCACCAGACTGGAGTCGACCGAGCGGACCACCAGGCCAAGCCAGGCCACCACGTCGTTGAGCTCTTCGTTGCGCTTGTCGTGTGGGATGGTGCGGTCCAGCGTGCGGTAGGCCTCGGTGAGGTAGCGCAGCAGGATGCCCTCGCAGCGGGCGATGTTGTAGCGGGCGATGTAGCCCTTGAAGTCGCTGCCGCTCTCCAACATGTCGCGCAGGACGCTTTTGGGCGAGAGCTCGTAGTCGCCGGCCCACGGCACCTTGGAGCAGTACTGTTCAAAGGCCGCGGCAAGCATGTCTTCCAGGGGTTTGGGATAGGTGATGTCCTGCAGCTTCTCCACGCGCTCCTCGAAGTCGATGCCCTCGGCCTTCATCTCGTTCATGGCGCGGTCGCGCGCCTGGCGCTCTTGCGCACGCAGGATTTGCTTGGGGTCTTCAAGCGTGGCTTCCGCCATGGAGATGACGTCCAGGGCGTAGGTCTCGCTTTCCGGGTCGAGCAGTTCCAGCGCGGCGAGCAGGAAGGGGGAGAGCGGCTGGTCCAGCGCGAAATCTTCCGGCAGGTCGACGGTGAGGTAGTAGGAGGCATCGCCGTCCAGGAAGGCAGCGACCTCGGCATCGTTCGCGGCGCCGGATTCTGGCTCCGCCTCGGTATCCGCATCGGTGTCCGCATCGGAATCCGCATCGGAATCCTGCTCGGGCGCGCCGGCGGGTGCGGTGGCCGCTTCCGTTTGGTCGGAGGGATTCGAGGCGGCGACGGGCTCGCCCTTCTCGTCCAGCTCCTCGCGAACCACCACGCCGGCATCGATCAGCGTCGCGAAAATCTGGGCGGCGCGGGCGCGCAGGCGCTCCTTCTCCTCATCCGTCTGCAGGGAGTCTTCGATCAGGGTGAGGACGCGGCGCCAGGCGTTGCCGCCCTGCTCAACCTCTGCCAGCACCATGGAGTTGGTGATGCGCATGCGGGGCTTGAGGGTTTCCGGCGCGCTCTCGATCAGGCGGTCGAAGGTGCCCTGGTTCCAGGTGACAAAGCCCTCCGGCGGCTTCTTCTTTTTGAGCTTCTTCATCTTTTTGGGGTCGCCCATGGCCTTGAGCTCGGCCTTGTGGTTCTCGATCTCGTACTCGGGCGCCTCGGCGATGACCACGCCTTCGGTATCGAAGCCGGAGCGCCCCGCGCGGCCGGCGATCTGATGGAACTCGCGCGACCGCAGGCGGCGCTGCTTGTAGCCGTCGAACTTGGTGAGGCCGGTGAGCAGCACGGTGTGGATGGGAACGTTGATGCCCACGCCCAGGGTGTCGGTACCGCAGATGACGGGCAGCAGGCCCTGCTGGGCGAGCTTCTCGACCAGCAGGCGGTAGCGCGGCAGCAACCCTGCATGGTGAAGGCCCACGCCGCAGGAGATAAGGTGCTTGAGCGTCTTGCCAAACGCCGTGGTGAAGCGCCCGCCCTTGATGGCTTCCTTGATGGCCTCGCGCTGCTCCTTGGTGGCCACGCCGTAGCTCGCCAGCGCCCGCGCGCTCGCCAGCGCGGCGTCTTGCGAGAAGTGGACGATATACAGCGGCGAGTCGCCCTGGCGTAGCGCGAGCTCGACCGTGCCCTCGAGACCGGTCTTGACGTATTCGTATGAGAGCGGCACGGGGCGCGGGGCGTCGGCGATGGTCTCCACGTCGCGACCGGTGTGGCGCTCGAGCGCCTGCGAGATGGCGGTCATATCGCCCAGCGTGGCGCTCATGAGCATGAATTGGGTGTGCGGCAGCGTGAGCAGCGGTACCTGCCAGGCCCAGCCGCGGTCCGGATCGCTGAAGAAGTGGAACTCGTCCATGGCGACAAAGCCCACGTCCGTGTCCTCGCCCTCGCGAAGCGCCTGGTTGGCCAGGATCTCCGCCGTGCAGCAGATGATGGGCGCGTCCGTATTGATGTGCGAGTCGCCGGTGATCATTCCGACGTTGTCGCGCCCAAAGATGTCGACTAGGTAGAAGAACTTCTCGGACACCAGCGCCTTGATGGGGGCGGTGTAGTAGCCGCGCTGGCCGGTGGCCATGGCCATGTACATCATGCCGATCGCGACCAGCGACTTGCCCGACCCCGTGGGCGTGCCCAGGATGACGTTGCTGCCCGCGGCCAGCGCGAACAGGGCTTCTTCCTGGTGCGGCCAGGGCTCGATGCCGCGGGCCTCAACCCATTCGAGGAAGCGGCCGTATGCGTCTTCCGCGGTGAGCCAGGACTCCGCCTCCTCGCCGTCGGCGGGTTCCCACCAGCTGGGAGCCAGTGCACCTAGCGACCCTGGGGCGTGCGCGTCGTACGCGCCGTCGGTCGCGTTTGCGTTTGCCGCTGCGGTCGCGTTTGCGTTTGTGGACGAGGATTTCTCTTGGTTTATGGCTGGGCTATCTGGCATGGGGTCTCCGTAAGATCGCGTGTTGTCTTGCCCATTATACGGTGATGCGGGGACGTGCCTTGCCGCCGGGGTCGCTGCGCAGAAGAACTCCGTGCGTGCGGATTAGTATTTGTAGAAGCCCTCGCCCGCGTTGACACCGGTTTTGCCCTCATCGATATAGCCCTTGAGGAGGGCGGCAACCTTGCCTTGAACGGTGCTGGGATCTTTGGAGCGTGGATCCATGATGCCGATGCTGTATGCGGTTGTAAGGCCGACGATGTCCAGGATGCGGAACGGCCCCAACGGGGCGCCGGCGGCGAGCGTCCACGTCTTGTCGATGGTCTCGCAGTCCGCGACGCCGGTTGCCAGTAGCGCTTCTGCTGCGGAGAGGAAGGGGACAAGCAGGCTGTTGAGGATATAGCCGGGCTGTTCCTTCTGGAGCCTCAGCGGAATCATCAAGATCGTCTCCGCGAACTCGGCGACGTCGTCATACGCCTGCTTGCTGGTTTCGGGATGCCCC
>SAMEA3387496__coassemble_2400_pt1 | contig 12628 bp, 9 predicted proteins | sample SAMEA3387496__metabat2_high_PE_016 | metagenome-assembled genome bin SAMEA3387496 (sample SAMEA3387496) | Felis catus | biome: Faeces | place: United Kingdom | collected 2012
CTGCTGAACAGCGAGCTCATCTGCGCGCTGGGCTGCACCGAACCCATCGCCGTGGCATATGCGGCGGCGCTTGCCCGCTTGGTGCTGGGGTGCGAGCCGGAGACGCTCGAGATTGGGTGCTCGGGCAACATCATCAAAAACGTCAAGAGCGTGACCGTGCCCAACTCCGACGGCATGCGCGGTGTTGAGGCGGCGGCGGTGCTGGGTGCCGTGGGCGGAAACGCCGCGGCGGCGCTCGAGGTGCTGGAGACCGTGACGGATGCCGATCGCGCCCATGCTCGCGAACTGCTTGCCAAACCGGATTATTGCGATGTGGAGCTGGTCGAGGGCGTACCCAACTTATATATAGAGGTTCATGCCAGGGCTTTGGACCATGTGGCCGAGGTCGCTATTTCCGAGCACCACACCAATGTGGTCCGCTGCATGCGCGACGGCGTGCCGGCGACGCAGCTGTGCCCGGCGGCGCGTGGCGGCGACGTGGTGGATGCGTGCTCTGGTACCTGCGCGCTCATGGCCGCCGCAGCTCCGCAAGATGGGGAGCAGAAACGGGAGGCTGAGCTTTCTCGCCCCTTGGGCGGGCTCTCGCTGGACGTCATTTTGGACTTTGCCGAGTCCGGTGACATTTCGTTCGCGAGAGAGGCTTTGGAGCGCCAGCTTACCCTTAACAAGGATATCTCGGACGAGGGCCTGGCCAACGCTTGGGGCGCCGAGGTTGGTCGCACGCTGCTCGCCACGCGCGGCGACGATGTTGCCTGCCGCGCCCGGGCTCGCGCCGCCGCTGGGTCGGACGCTCGCATGAGCGGTTGCGCTTTGCCGGTCGCCATTGTCTGCGGGTCCGGCAACCAGGGCATCACCTGCGCCATGCCGGTGCTCACCTATGCGGAGGATCTTGGTATCGACCGCGAGCGCACCCTGCGGGCCCTGGCGCTGGCTGACCTGGTCGCCATCCACACCAAGAGCTATATCGGAGCGCTCTCGGCGTTTTGCGGCGTGGTGTGCGCGGCGTGCGGCGCTGGCGCGGCCATAGCCTGGATGCGTGGCGGAAGCCGCGAGCAGATTGGCGCGACCGTGGTGAACCCGCTGGGTAACGTGGGCGGCATCGTGTGCGATGGCGCCAAGGCGAGCTGCGCCGCCAAGATCTCCGCCGCCGTCGACGCTGCCATCCTAGGTTGCGATATGGCGCTGGCGGATCGCGGTTTCCGCGCGGGCGAGGGCGTGGTGCAGGACACCGTTGAGGAGACCATCGCCGCCATGGGCTACGTGGGCCGTGTTGGCATGAAGGATACCGACGTTGAGATCTTGAACATCATGATTGGCAAGACCGAGGTCGATGCATAGGCGCGCGCCATCTTCATCCAACACCCTCGTCCAAGGACTCGGTGGGTGAACGGGCCCGGCACCAAAGGGGATAAGCCTTGAGGTGCCGGGCCCGAGCTTTTAGCGGGGGAGCAGTGGGGGAGAGCGCGATCGCGATCGAAAGGCCGCTTCTTGAGCGCTGCCTGACTAGACGTTGGATGCGTGGGCGTTGGCTGCGGCCGCCTGCTCCCGGCGCTCGTAGAAGCGCTCCTCGATCTCGTTGAAGCTGTCTGCGAACTTGGCCATGGAGCCGGCCCAGGTGGCGCGCACGGGTGTGCCGCTGCCAACGTAAGCGGTTTGTATGCCGCAGTCCGGCGAGGGGAAGTCGCGGCGGGGGTCGTTGCCGACCATAAGGACCTCCTGGGGTTCAAGGCCCATCTTGGCGATGCTGGCAAGGTAATAGTCTGCCGAGGGCTTGCAGCGCGTGCTGTTCTCCATGGTGGTGACCAGCTCAAAGGGCATGTCGAGCATATCGCCCCAGCCCATGCGGCACTCGATGCACGCGCGGCTGAAGCTGGGGTTGGTGAGCAGCGCGCAGCGAAGTCCGCGCGAGGCGACGGCATCGATGGCCTCGCGCGCGCCCTCGCGCGGACGGGCGTTGATGATGCCGTCGTTTTTGCCGGGCAGGATCTCGCGCTCGTAGTAGGTAAGCACATCTGCTATGACGGGGTCGGACAGCGGAATGCCGCACCTGCGCTCGATCTGCTTTTGGAAGAATGCCAGGTTGGTGTCATCATCGTTGCGCTCTCCGTTGTTGAGGGCATAGAGCGCGGCGCCAAACGTCGCGAACATGGAAAGCTGGCTCTTGCGGGCGATGTCCGCCAGCAGCGCCGCCTCGTCGCGTGCGAAGACGGCAATGAAAGCGCTCAGGTTGATGCTGAGCAGCGTATCATCCATATCGAAAACCACGGCTTTGAGCACGGGTACCTCCCTTTGGCGCCGACAGGGGCGACTGCGGCTGGTCAATACGTCATGTGTACCCAGTATGGTAGGGGCTAACGCGAGCGATGTCCCCTTACGGTTTTATAAGGTTTTGACGGCGGGGCCCAGGCGCCCCCGATCGAGGGGAGGCGGGGCGGCGCGCGTTAACAAGGTGGAAATAGCTAACAAAAGTCATAGATGTTTTTTGAACCGCCCGCGTAAAACTCGTGCATTACGCTTGAAAATGTGGTCGAATCCTCGTACCCTAGATGAACGTGAATGCAAACGCTTCACATACGTATCTGTCGGCCCCCGAGTATGTTCCAAACAGTGAGCAAATGCGCCAGGGCGCTCGTCCCCGCAGGCGTTCATCTGCAGGTCCTAGCAATCGGGGCCCCGTAGTTCGAAAGGGGTCCACCTTTGAGTGAGATTCAGAACTCGTCCATCTTCTCCCTCGACGACGTCAACGAGGAGGAGATGAACAGCCTTATCGACGGTACCATCACCGATTTCGATGAGGGCGATCTCGTTAACGGCACTGTCGTCAAGATCGAGCATGACGAGGTGCTCGTTGACATCGGATTCAAGTCCGAGGGCGTCATTCCCGTCCGCGAGCTCTCCATCCGCAAGGACGCTAACCCTGCAGACATCGTCTCCCTGGGCGATCCCATCGAGGCCCTGGTTCTCCAGAAGGAGGACAAGGACGGCCGTCTGGTTCTCTCCAAGAAGCGTGCCGAGTACGAGCGTGCTTGGAACCGCATCGAGGAGAAGTTCAACGCCGGCGAGAACGTCGAGGGCGAGGTCATCGAGGTCGTCAAGGGCGGTCTTATCCTCGACATCGGCCTGCGCGGCTTCCTGCCCGCTTCCCTGGTCGACCTTCGCCGCGTGAAGGATCTCACCTCCTACATGGGCACCTCCATCGAGGCTCGCGTCATCGAGATGGATCGCAACCGCAACAACGTCGTTCTGTCCCGCCGCGTGGTTCTCGAGGAGTCCCGCAAGGCCGAGCGTTCCGAGATCCTCTCCAAGCTCAAGAGCGGCATGCGCCTCAAGGGCACCGTTTCCTCCATCGTGGACTTCGGCGCCTTCGTGGACCTGGGCGGCATCGACGGCCTGATCCACATCTCCGAGCTCTCCTGGAACCACGTCAACCACCCCTCCGAGGTCGTCAAGGTCGGCCAGGAGGTCGAGGTCGAGGTTCTGGATGTCGACCTCAACCGCGAGCGCATCTCCCTTGGTCTCAAGCAGACCACCGAGGATCCGTGGCGCGCACTCGTCAAGAAGTACCCCGTTGGCGCTATCGTCGAGGGTACCGTCACCAAGCTCGTGCCCTTTGGCGCGTTCGTTGACCTTGGTGAGGGCATCGAGGGCCTGGTTCACATCTCCGAGATGGCTAACAAGCACGTTGACCAGCCCAGCCAGGTTACCCACGTGGGCGACACCGTCCAGGTGAAGGTCATGGAGATCGACCTCGACCGTCGTCGCATCTCCCTGTCCATGAAGTCCGCTGCCGAGACCCTCGGCGTGGAGATCGAGGTCACCCCGCTTCCTTCCGAGAAGAAGGACGACGAGGCTGAGGCCGAGGCTGCCGACGCCGAGTAGCCTGCATCCTAGCTATCGCTAGCAATCATGCGCAAGAAGACCCTCGGGTAGATCCCGGGGGTCTTTTTCATGTGCGAGTAAAGAATCGTGGCAAGAAATGGCCAGCAGGTGCTTTGCGGCATTATGCGCGGGTAGAATCGCTTGACTGCTACGAGTTTTCTATTGCGCGCCACCATGCCCCATCAGGGTTGGCGCGCGTCTGAAAGGGGAGTAATGTCCGATTCAAATCGCGTGGCGAGGGTTCCTCGTCCGCTGAGCGAGTATCCGGTGGTGCTCTTTGATTTCGATGGCACCGTTGCCGATACGCAGCCAGCCATCTTCCGCGTCGCCATCCAGATCATGCGCGAGCACGGCTATGATCCCGATCTTTCCAAGATGCTCAGCATGATAGGCCCTCCCCTTGAAGATGGCTTTGCCCTGGTATGCGGTATGGATAAAGACGAGGCCCGTGAATGCGCCGATGCGTATCGCGAGCTGTTCTCCCGCACCGTTACGCCGGACGAGTTCCCGTTGATGCCCGGCATGCGCGAGCTGCTGGATGGCCTTGTGGCCTCTGGTCGCAGGGTGGCGGTCGCAACCTCGCGCATGGAGGCGTCCGCTCAAGAGATGGTCGCTTCTCTCGGCCTCACGCAGCTCGAGGCCGTTATCGGCCGCGTCCACGGGGTTCGCTACTCAAAGGCGGAGTCCATCGAAGGCGCCCTGCAGGCCCTGCGCGTACCCGCTCGCGATGCCGTCATGGTGGGCGACCGCATGCATGACGTTATCGGCGCGCGCGAGTGGGAGATCCCGTGCATCGGCCTGTATTCCGGCGCGGCGTACCCCGGCGAGCTCGAGGAGGCGGGCGCCGTCGCAACCTGCCATTCCGTTAAGGAGCTCGCGCAGCTTCTTGGCTTGTAGGGTGCGTTTTGGCGCTAGCGCGGCCGGCTGCGCAGCTTGGTACGGGTAAGATAGTGGGCAGCATGTACTGAAACCAGTTTGATTGCGAGGATCAACCTTTATGGATACAGAGCTTATGGGGCGTATCGAGGCATATGTGGACGAGGTCTGGGAGGACGTTGTCGTCGACATCTCCAGCTTGGTGAGCCACCCTTCTATTGCCGATTCCTCGGCGGCTACGGCAGGCGCGCCGTTTGGCGAGCATGTCCGCGGCGCGCTCGACTGCGCGCTTTCCATCGCTGAGCGCCTGGGCTATACGGTTGGCGAGGACGAGGGTTACGTTGGCTTTGCCGATGTGCCTGGTGAGAGCGGGCAGCAGATCGCCACCATCGCCCATGTTGACGTGGTCCCCGCCGGTCCCGGCTGGGCGACCGACCCGTTCAAGATGGAGCGTCGCGATGGCTGGTTGCTGGGCCGCGGCGTTATCGACGATAAGGGACCCGCGGTGCTGTCGCTCTACGCCGGCGCCTTCTTGCTGCGTGAGAATATCAAACCCCGTTATACCTACCGTGCGCTGCTTGGTTGCGACGAGGAAGTGGGCATGACCGACGTGCACCATTACCTGGAGCACCATGACCAGCCGCTGTTCCTCTTCACGCCGGACGCCGAGTTCCCCGTCTGCAATGCCGAGAAGGGCTGCTTCGGCGCCACCTTCACCACCTCGTCCGTTCCCGGTGGCCTTATCCGCTCTTGGAGCGGTGCCGAGGCGACCAACGCTATTCCCGGCGAGTCCGTTATCGAGCTCGCTATCGACGCGGCGGATCTGCCCGCTCCCGTTGCCAACGCCGACCGTTTGCAGATCGCCTCGGTCGAACCCGGCGTCAGCCGTATTGTGGCGCACGGCATCGGGGGCCATGCGTCCCTGCCGGAGGGCACCGTCAACGCGATCGCCCTCATCGTCGGCTATCTGCGTGAGTCCGGCGTTCTCGGCGACGCCGCCGCGCCCGCGCTCGATCTTCTCGCCCAGATACATCTCGATACGGCGGGCACGGGTCTTGGCATCGCCACGCAGAGCCCTGCCTTTGGTCCTTTGACCTGCAACGCGGGCACCGTGCGCGTTTTGGACGACGGCCGCATCGAGCAGACTATCGATGTGAGGTTCCCGGACAGCATCGATGCGGACGAGCTGGCCCGGCGTTGCCGCGAGCTCGCCTTGAGCTACGGCGGCGCGGTCGAGACCTCTCGCGCCAAGCCGCCCTTCTCCGTCGACGCATCCTCGCCTCAGGTGCAGACCCTGATCGACATCTACAACGGCGTCACGGGCCGCAACGCCAAGCCGTTTGCCATGGGCGGCGGCACCTATGCTCGCAACTTCAAGAGCGCCGTCTCCTTTGGTCCTGAGGACAACCAGCTGGTCCTGCCCGATTGGGCGGGAACCATGCACGGTCCCAACGAGGCCGCCAAGGAGAGCCTGCTGCGCGAGGCCCTCAAGATGTACATCATGGCCATCCTGCAGCTTATGGAGCTTGATTACTAATCGGGTGTTTGCCTGGGCGGGTTGGTCGCTTGGATCGGTGCGGGGGAGTGCCAAGGAGCGCTCGTCCATAAACTAATATATGGCCAACTTATGATTGCGCTAAACCCGCTGTGCGCGGGGAAGAGCGCGGTAGGGGCGTCGACGCTGTCGGCGCCCCTCTTTTGTAAGCTGGCTGTAAATCGATGGTTTGAACAGGGTAATGCTTGGTCAAAAGCAGGTAATGACCTGCAAACGCGCTCATTTCTTCCGTGAACGAACGATATCTTACTTAAACGAAGAGCGGACGGGCGGCATGGGGTCGCACCGCACCGCACCGCGCGCCCCATCCTCGGCGCCGTTCATTCTCGGAAGGAGAACCATGTTCGAATATAACTGCTCTCGTCGTCAGTTCCTCGGTCTCGCCGGTGGCGTCGCCGCTTTCGCCGGCCTCGGTCTTGCCGGTTGCGGCAACTCCTCTGCTCCCGCCGCTGGTTCCGCTGAGGACGCCGCCGCTTCCACCCTTACCGGTGAGGTGACCTACGACGGAGCATCCTCGTTCCAGGCGCTCGTCGAGGCTGCCGCTGAGAAGTTCATGGACGAGAATCCCGACGTTTCCGTTTCCGGTTCCGGCAACGGTTCCGGCACCGGCCTGACCGCCGTTGCCGCCGGCACCGTCACCATCGGCAACTCCGACGTCTTCGCCGAGGAGAAGCTCGAGGCCGCCGACGCCGAGAAGCTCGTCGACCATGAGGTCGCCGTCGTGGGCATGGGCCCCGTGGTCTCCAAGAACGTCACCGTTGACGACCTGACCCTCGAGCAGCTCAAGGGCATCTTCTCCGGTACCATCACCAACTGGTCCGAGGTTGGTGGCGAGGACGCCAAGATCGTCGTCCTCAACCGTAAAGCCGGCTCCGGTACCCGCGCCACCTTTGAGTCCGCTGTCTTTGGCGACGAGGAGAACACCTTCAAGGGCGATGCCGAGCTCGACAAGTCCGGCGACGTCCAGACCCAGATCGCCGCTACCGACAACGCGATCTCGTACCTGGACTTCTCCCACTTCGATGACTCCAAGTTCAACGCCATCAAGGTTGGCGGCGTAGAACCCAAGAGCGAGAACGTCTACGACAACTCCTTCCCCATCTGGGCCACCGAGCACATGTACTGCGCCAAGGACGCCGACGACGCAACCGTCGCCTTCCTGGAGTACATGCTCTCCGACGACGTCCAGGGCTCCCTGGTCGAGGAGCAGGGCTTCATCCCCGTCTCCGAGATGAAGGTCACCAAGGACGCTTCCGGCAAGGTTTCCACCAAATAAGATAGCCCGTTAGAAGAGGAAGGATGCGTGATGGCACGTCAAATGCCAAAGCGCAACCTGGAAAAAGTGGGCCTGGGTGTCACGGGTGCGTGCGTCGCGCTCGTGACACTCGTTGTGTGTGCGCTGATTTTCATGGTTGCTCAAAAGGGACTGTCGGCCTTTTTCAAAGACGGCGTCAACGTTGTCGAGTTCTTTACCGGTACCACGTGGGACCTGCATAACACGCAGGAGAACGGCATGCCCTACACCGGCGCCCTGCCGCTGATCGTGACGTCGTTCTCGGTCATGGTGCTCTCCACCGCCATCGCCCTGCCCATCGCCATCGGGTCGGCCATCTTCGCGGTCGAGATCCAGCCCAAGTTTGGCCAGAAGGTGTTCCAGCCCCTGATCGAGCTGCTGGTCGGTATCCCGTCGGTCGTATTCGGCCTCATCGGCTTCCATGTCATCGTCGGTGCCATGAAGGCGATCTTCAACGTGCCCACGGGCCTGGGCATCCTGCCGGGCTCCCTGGTGCTGGCGATCATGATCCTGCCCACCATCACCACGCTTGCGATCGATGCCCTGCGCGCCGTGCCCGACAGCTATCGCCAAGGTTCGCTTGCGCTGGGCTATACCCGCTGGCAGACCATCTGGCACGTGGTCCTTCGAAGCGCGCTGCCCTCGCTCATGACCGCCGTCATCCTGGGCATGACCCGCGCCTTTGGCGAGACCCTGGCCGTGCGCATGGTTATCGGCGGTATCGAGACCATGCCGAACGGCCTGCTCGACGCCGCATCCACCATCACCACCACGCTGACCACCAGCATGGCCGTCTACGCCGACGGCTCCGTGCAAAACGACGTGCTGTGGTCGCTGGCCCTGATGCTGATGGGCATGTCGCTCATCTTCATCCTCATCATCCACCTCATCGGTAAGAAGGGGGCGACCGAACGTGCCTAACACCCAAGCGGCTCCCGCCGCGTCTGCGGAATCCGCGCAGGACGCCCATATCAAGCGAGCCGGCATGCAGGACAAGCTCGCAACGGGCGTGCTCACCGCCATCGTCGCCCTGGTCATGCTGCTCGTCGTGTCCATGATCTCCTACATCTTGTTCCAAGGCATCGGCATGCTCTTCAAGCCCGGGTTTCTTACCGAGGCTGCTCGCGCCAACGGCACCGAGGGCGGCGTCGCCTACCAGCTCTTCGACTCGTTCTACATGCTGTTTCTCACCCTGATCATCTCGGTGCCCATCAGCTTGGGCGGTGCGGTGTTTCTGGTCGAGTACGCACCGGACGGACCCATTACCACCATCGCCTCCACGGCGATCGAGACCCTCTCCAGCCTTCCCTCCATCGTCGTGGGCATGTTCGGCTTCCTGGTGTTTTCGGTTAATTTGGGGTGGAAGTATTCCATCATCTCCGGCGCCGTGGCCCTCACCATGTTCAACATCCCCATCCTGGTGCGCGTGATCCAGCAGGCCCTTGAGGATGTTCCCCAGTCGCAGCGCGATGCGTGCCTGGCCATGGGCCTAACCCGCTGGGAGGCTACCATCCACGTGCTGATCCCCGCCGCCATGCCCGCCATCGTCACCGGCATCGTGCTGTCCGCTGGCCGCGTGTTCGGCGAGGCCGCCGCGCTGTTGTTCACCTCCGGCATGTCCAGCCCCGTGCGCCTCAACTTCGCGACCCTTAACTTCTCCAGCCCCACCTGCGCATGGAACGTGTTCCGTCCCGGCGAGTCGCTTGCCGTGCACATCTATAAGATCTACGGCGAGGGCAGCCCGCAGGCCCAGGAGATTGTCTGGGGTACCGCCGCGCTGCTGATGATCTGCGTCTTGCTGTTCAACATTCTCGCCCGTATCGTGGGCAAGGCCCTTGCAAGGAGGATGACCGCAGAATGACAAACGAGACCGACCAGTTCCTCGATAGCGTCGCCACCAGCGAAGCGGGCGGTCGCCGCCGCCGTGGCCGCGCCACTTCCGGCGAGGTTGTCCTTTCGGCGCGCGACGTCAACGTCTACTACGGCGACCACCATGCGCTGCACGGCACCACGCTCGATTTCCACAAAGGCGAGATCACCGCTCTCATCGGCCCGTCCGGTTGCGGCAAGTCGACCTTCCTGCGCAGCCTCAACCTTATGAACCGCGAGATCCGCGGATGCCGCGTCGAGGGCGAGATCATCTATCGCGACCATAACATCAATACGCCCAAGGAGAACCTCTACGAGCTCCGTCGCTCCATAGGCATGGTGTTCCAGCAGCCCAACCCGTTCCGTAAGTCCATTTACGAGAACATCGTTTTCGCCCCCAAGCGCCACGGTCTTACCAACAAGGCCGAGCTCGACCAGCTGGTTGAGGAGAGCCTGCGCGGCGCCGCGTTGTGGGACGAGGTGAAGGACAAGCTCGACAAGAGCGCCTTCGCGCTGTCCGGCGGTCAGCAGCAACGTCTGTGCATCGCCCGCACCCTCGCCCTCAAGCCCGACGTCATCCTGTTCGACGAGCCCTGCTCCGCGCTCGACCCCATCTCGACGCTCGCCATCGAGGACCTTATGAACTCTTTGGCCGAGGAGCGCGCCATCATCATCGTCACCCATAACATGGAGCAGGCGTCGCGCGTATCTAACCGCACCGCCTTCTTCTATATGGGCGACATGGTTGAGTACGGCGAGACCGACCAGATCTTCCAGCGCCCCCAGGACAAGCGCTTGAACGACTACCTCACCGGTATGTTCTCCTAGCCTCCGGTCCTTGTCCCTTCGCTTGCATCACATACGCGCGCCCTTCTAGTCCGGGGCGTGCACACCCGTCGCGCCACGCCATGGCTGCGCGATGCGGACCTTCCCTTTGCGGCGGCTCGGCCTTAGGCTCCGGGTCGCCGCATCGCTATGTCTCGATTCGGCACGGATCTTTCGCGCCGTCGCCAGCAGCCTCGTGTACCTGCTAGGATAAAAGGTTGGAAATGATCGTGCGCGCCGCCCGCCTGCGTCCGCGCGCTTGGAAGGTGGTAGACATGGCGATTTTGCTGGGGTGCGACTCGGTTCATTTGGAGTTTCCCACCAAGCTTATCTTGGGTAGCGTCACGCTGGGCGTGGACGAGGGCGACCGCATCGGCATCGTGGGCACCAACGGCGACGGAAAGTCCACGCTGCTCTCCGTTCTCGCCGGAACGCTCGAACCCGATGAGGGCCGCGTGACGCACCGTCGCGACGTCAACGTTGGCCTGTTGGGCCAGCGCGATTCGCTGGATTCTGACGACACCGTGCACCATGCGGTGGTGGGCGATATGCCCGAGTACGAATGGGCGGCGTCGCCCCGTATCCGCCAGATCTTGGACGGCCTTATCGCCGACGTTCCCTGGGAGGGTAAGGTGGGCGAGCTCTCCGGTGGCCAGCGCCGCCGCGTCGACCTGGCCCGCTTACTCATCGGCACCTATGACGTGCTTATGTTGGACGAGCCTACCAACCACCTTGATATGCGCACCATCAACTGGCTCGCCGAGCACTTGAAGCAGCGCTGGCACGCAGGGGCGGGCGCCTTGCTGGTGGTCACCCATGACCGCTGGTTTTTGGACGAGGTCTGCACTTCTATGTGGGAGGTCCATGACGGCAAGGTCGATCCCTTTGAGGGTGGCTACTCCGCATATATCCTGCAGCGCGTGGAGCGCGACCGCATGGCGCAGGTTGCAGAAGAGCGCCGCCGCAACATGGCGCGCAAGGAGCTGGCATGGCTTTCGCGCGGTGCCCAGGCCCGCAGCACCAAGCCCAAGTTCCGCGTCGACGCCGCCCGAGAGCTCATCGCCGACGTGCCCCCCGTGCGAAACGAGCTGGAGCTCAAGCGTCTGGCTGTAAGTCGCCTGGGCAAGCAGGTCATCGACGTCCTCGACGTGACCGCCGGCTATGCAGACGCCGTCGACGCTTCGACCCCCAAGGCCGATTCCGCCGCGAGGTCCTCGTCCCCCGTACTCAAGGACGTCACCTGGCTTATCGGCGCGGGCGATCGATACGGTCTGCTTGGCGCCAACGGTGCCGGCAAGACCACGCTGCTCGATGTGATTCAGGGCAAGATCGCCCCTGCCGCCGGTCGCGTCAAGATCGGCCAGACGGTCAAGTTCGGCGTGCTCTCCCAGCAGCTGCACGAGCTCGACCCATTTGAGAACGACACCATCCGCGAGGTCCTCTCTCGCTACAAGCGCGTCTACGTTGTCGACGGCAAAGAGACCAGTCCCGAGAAGCTGCTGGAGCGTTTGGGCTTTACCACCAAACAGCAGTGGAGCCGTATCTGCGATTTGTCCGGCGGGCAGAAGCGCCGCCTGTCGCTGTTGCTCACCATTTTGGAAGAGCCCAACGTGCTGATTTTGGACGAGCCCGGTAACGACTTGGATACCGACATGCTCGCCATCGTGGAGGACCTGCTCGACGGCTGGCCCGGCACGCTGATCCTGGTGACGCACGACCGCTTCTTGATGGAGCGCGTGACCGACTCGCAGTTCGCCTTGATCGACGGCCATCTTCGCCACATGCCCGGCGGCGTTGACCAGTATCTCAAGGTGGCCGACGAGCTCGATGCCGCGGCAAGCGTCAGGCGCGCGGAGGCGGGGCCTTCTTCTGGCGGTGCGTCCCCGGCTTCTTCGTCCTCGTCCAAAAAGGCGCAGCCAGGCGCCGCTTCCGGCATGTCGAATGCGGAGCGCCAGCGCCTGAAGAAGGAGGTCGCGTCGCTCGAGCGCAAGATGGATACGCGCCGCGCGCGCATCGAGGAGCTTGAGGCGGGCATGTTCGATATCGACCCCACGGACTTCGCGGCCCTGACCGCGCAGCAGGAATCGATCGCCGCGGCGAAGGATGAGCTGGACGAGTTGGAGATGGCGTGGCTTGAAGCCAGCGAGCAGCTAGGGGAGTAGCCTGCCGACTGTGATGGCGCCGCTGTGGTTGCATCGCTGAGGCTGCATCGCTGAGGTTGCGTTGCCTATCGATGCCTTCGCGCGGAAGGCTGCCGGAGCCCAGGATGGGTGGTCGGACCAGAAAGCGGGTTGCTGCGGAAATAGGGGTGTGCCAAATAATCGCTTAGT
>SAMEA3387496__coassemble_2472_pt1 | contig 12146 bp, 7 predicted proteins | sample SAMEA3387496__metabat2_high_PE_016 | metagenome-assembled genome bin SAMEA3387496 (sample SAMEA3387496) | Felis catus | biome: Faeces | place: United Kingdom | collected 2012
GGGTACGGATGCCGCAAGGCCGGCGGCGGCCCCGGCGGCAGCGCCTGCGGCGGCGGCTCCGCCCAGGCCGGCCATCGCGTCGCGCGTCATGGTCTGCGGCACGGGGATGGGGGCTGCGGGGTCGATGGGGTTGGGCGCAAACGGGTCGGCTGTCGGTGCGAAGGGGTCTGCGGGGGCAAACGGGTCTGCCGCGGGCGAGGGCACGGAAGAAGCAAGGTCTCCCTGCTGAGAGCCCGCGCCTGCGAAGGCAGCGGCGGGCTGCGTCGCCGGACGGGTCTCGACGGGAGCGGGGACGCGCTGGGGCTTCTGCGCGCCGGTGAGGCCCTTTTGGTAGGCGCGCTCTTCCTCGTACAGGCGACCCAGGGTGGGGGCGTCCACGTTCTCGGCAAAGACGGAGAAGCGGCCGCTCTTAAGCGAAGGGTCGATCATAAAGCGAACCAGGGGCTCGCCCACAAAGACATAGCGCTTTTTATCAGCCTGCGCCTTGACCAGCTCGCTCACCTCTGCGGAGAGCTGCGGGTAATAGGGCGCCATGAGGGGATCGTCCTCATTGGCGATAAGGATGGTGTAGAGCGCCGGCGCGGTGTTGACGCCGTTTATAACCAGCGTCTGATCTTCCATCTCGCGCGCGGCCTGCCGGGCGAGCTTTTTGAACGAGAACGGCGCGCGCGTGGCGCCAAAGATGCCAGCGACGCGGTCTTCGAAGATATTAAGGAAGTTCACGAACGATCACCTTCCGGAACATGCTTATAGCCAAGTGTGTATGCACATATCCAAACGATTATAGAGGAAAGCCCTCCGCTCGCCCCCGCTGTTAGGACCTGCGCCGTTGACAAGCTGGCAATTTCCATAGGGTGCGCAAGACACAGCAGCACGGGGGAAACGACCAGCGGCAGCGCGTATGCCAGCGCAAATGCGCCGGTTCCGCGGGAATCTTGGTATCGACTCCAGGCGAGGCGGTGCGCAAGCGAGATGCCCGCTGATAGGGCTGCGGCGCCCGCGATGGCCATCAGCGTGTCCGGCGCGGCTAGGGCCGCAAAGGCGACGTCTATAGGAAGTTGGCCCGCGCCTTGGGACGCGGCGAGCATGAGGGCGGAGAGCGCGGTGCCAAGAGCGATCGAGACCGCGGCGGTGACCGGCGAGAGGAAGTAGCCCGCCGCAGCCGCGACCGGCGCCAGCGCGGAGGGGCTGCTCGCGACGACGGAGAGGGCCATGCACGCGGCCAAGGCCATCGAGGCGGCGGGGACGGTGCGGCCCCACACCAGCCACCAGGCGGCGGCGAGGGCGAAGATGAGGACGATGGTGGGGATCCCCGCGAGGGACGCGGTGGCGCTGGCGACCGTGAAGACCAGGCCGGCGAGCGCCAGCGCGGAGCCCATTTGCGGCGCCGCCCCCGCGGCGGCTCCAACGGCGACGGCGGACAGCAGGCATACCAGCGGGTTTGCAACGCCTGCGGTCTGCATGAAGGAGAACGTGACGGCGGCGACGGAGGCTCCGGCGACAAGGCCCATGGCGATGCGCCGGGCGCGCGGGTCGCGGCTGCCCAGGTGGCCTTCTGCCGGGTCGAGCTCCCAGGTGCGCCTGGGCGCCAAGGAGTCCTCGTCCTGCGATTCCTCCTCGTCCGACGTGAGTTGGTCGATCATGCGCGCAAGGCTCTTGCGGCCCTCACGCGGATTGCCCAGGTTGTACAGAAAGCGGTCGCTAAAGTCCATGACCGAGGAGATGCGCATGGCGGGGTCTGGGTCCAGGGCGCTCAAGAGCGCTTGCTCGGCGAGCTCCGGCAAGTCCGGTAAAAGGGTGCCGGGCAGGATCACGCCCTCGTTGATGCGGGTCATGGAATCGATGGGCGAGCCCGCGCGGAAGGGCGCGTCGCCGCAGAGCGATTCGTAGAGGACGCAGGCGAGCGAGAAGATGTCGCTGCGCTCGTCCACATAGTCGCCGCGCAGCTGCTCGGGCGGCATGTAGCCGATGGTGCCACCGCGCGCCCCGCCAAAGCCCGCCGCGCTGGTGAGGGTCGCCATGCCAAAGTCGGTTATCTTGACGTGCCCGCTGCGGTCGATCAGCACGTTGGCGGGCTTGATGTCCAGGTGGAGCACGCCGTTCTCGTGGGCGTAGGCGACGGCCTGCACCAGGGCGTCTGCGATGCAGGCGGCTTCATCGTAGGTGAGCGAATTGCCCTCTACCTGCGAGAGGAACTCTTCGAGCGACATGCCGTCGACGTATTCCATAACCAGATAGGCGTACCCGGCGTCATAGGTGAAGTCGATGACGGAGACGATGTTGGGGTGTTGAAGCATGCTTGCCGTGCGCGCCTCCGCAAGCGCGGTGCGCGTGGTCTCCGCTGCGGCGCGCGTGTAGGGCGACGCCAAGGGCATGCGCTTGATGGCGACGCGGCGCTGAAGGCGCCCGTCCAGGCATATCTCTACGCTGCCAAAGCCGCCGGCGGCCCGGGTTTCTAGCGGACGATAGCGCTTGAGCAGGGCAGACGCCGCCGTGCCCGCGGGCTGGGGCATGGGGGCGTCTGCCTGTGCGAAGTTGGCGCGCCGAGGTTGCTGAGATTCCTGTTGGGGCCGTTGCTGCACCCGTTGCGGCGATCGCTGTGACGAGAAGAGTGGCATGAAGATGCCTTTCCTGGTGCGTTTTTGGTGTGTTTAAGGCATGCATTGCCGCATTTTATCACGCTGCAGATGGCGGAACCGTGGAGGTGTGGAACCGCGAGGCTCCGCGCGGCGTCTGCCCGTATCCCGCTCGTGTCCCTGCCCGTACGGGGCGGGCCCGGCTTCGCTTGCGATGAGAACCACAAACGGTCGTTTTTCTGGCTTGGAGACAGAGGAAAAAGCGTCCATTTGTGGTTCTCATGAAAAATGTGCGACGGACGGGCCTGAACGGCGCCGGCCGGGGGCGGGGACGGCGCCGGCCGGGAGCCGGGGAGATGCTGATTTGCGATCAAGAGTTGAGGCGGGGAACGCCATGCGCGTCGAGCAGCGCTGCGAATTCATCGGGTCTGTATACAAGGGGGAACGCGAAGCGGAAGATGACGGGGCGATACGTCGTAATGCGGGCCTCTCGCTCCCGCTCGGCCATTACGGTGCCAAGGTCGAGCGGGGCCCCGCCCTTGTCGGCATACTTACCCTTGCCGTCAAGTTCCCCCAGGATTAGGTGGTCGCCTACGTCCCATCCGTAATCTATCCTGTACTCGATTGAGGGGTTGAGCGGGTCTGCGAGGCGCACTTGCAGGTCAGGCGTCTTGAAACCCAGCTCGATCATGACGCCGCGCGCGTACGATTCCGCTCCGTTTTCGCTGAGCCCGTTTGCATGCGACATCGTCCTGAGTGCTTTCTGGACCCCCTTCTGGTCGTGATAGCGCCGTTCGATCGCGCAGAGGTAGCCCTCGCGCGAGGTCCGAGTGGTTCGAAGGGCGGAGTCCGCTATGGCAAGTCCTTGGGGGAACGTGCAGCTTTTTAGGCAATCGAATAGCGTTCTGGTCATGTCGGTGGCGCGCAGCCCCATGACGGTTCTGATTTCGAACGAGTCGACGGCGTGGTGGACGATATCGTTGGTGATCCGGCTTCGGTGCGAGATTACGTGGACGGGTTTTAGAAGGCGGTTGGAGAACTCGAGGCCGTGAATCAGGGCGGCGCTGAAACTGCAGAAGACCCATGCTGGATGCAGATGTTGCAGCCCGCGGATAATGCGCCATGCTTGCGCCCGCTTGGTCATGCCCGCAGATTCCCATCGGGCGGCACTGACGAACAGCCCTTTTGCGGGCTCCTTCACGCTGCCGGAGCTGACGCGGGCGCGCAGCAGCCTTTTCAGGTGGCAATCGCGCGGGGCGAGGCACATCCCTTTCGCATCGGCTTCCGCGAGTAGCGCATCGAGCGTCCGATCATAGGCTTTACTCATGGATCGTCCTCACTCTTCCATATGCATGCCCATATGCATGTGTTGCGGGGTCCCGCGCTTCCCATGCGGGGACGGTATGGGAAGCGCGGCGCAACAAAGGATGGAGGATGCCGCAGCGGCGAATCTTCCGCATATCGTCCTAATATGCGCGCTCCATGGGCGGCCAATCTGCTTTTACGAGCTACGGTGGCGGCGTCTCCGCGCTGTCGGGGGTTCCGCAAGCGACAAAACGCACAAAAGGAACGCTTCTTCGCATGATGACTGGCTGGAAAAGCGTCCTATTGTGCGTTTCATCAACATTGTTGTCAACATTGGATAGCTCTGGACGAGCCAGCGGGGGTGGTCCGCCTATCGGTTGGGCGTATCCGGTCCCATGGAGCCGGCGGGGTAGCGCTTGGAAGCGAGGAAATCGCCAAACTCCGCGGCGGTTCCCAGGGTGAAGGAGTCGACGGGGAACGCCACGCCGTTCACGCCAAAGATGGCGACGAACATGGCGTCGTCGTGCTGGAAATCGGTAAATTCGGAGAACTCGTAGCGCTGCGAGCGATCGTCGGAAGCAAAGACGATCGCCGCCTCATCGGTCACCACGATGCGGCGGTGGCGTCCGCCCATCTCGTTCTCGTCCCTTTCCATGGAGCGAATGTAGCGCTGGGCGAGGTTCTGGTACATGTTGGAGCGGTACCACAGACTGTAGGCGCCCACGGCGACAAAGAAAATGCCGGCCCAATGCAGCGACTGCGGCGAGAAGATCCACAGCAGGCCGATCGCGATCTCGATGCAGCCCATCAAAAGCAGGGCCCCGCGGCGCTTTGCGCTCACCTGCATGCGCGCGAAGCGGGTGAGGAGGTCGTCGGTATATTCGTATTCGCAGATAAAGCGCGGGCGGCGGCGCTCGGCGGACTCGTCAGCAAGGGCGTCGTCGGCGCTCTCGGCGCGCGGGGCGGCGTCGACGGGGGCGGTTGGGGGACTGGTCAAAAGATCGCTCATAGGGCTTCCTCTCCGTACGGCCGTGCGCATGGCCGCGCCCGCCAAAAGGTATCATAGGTAGGCACGCGTCCGGCGCAGGTGGGCGTCGGCGGTGCGGTAAGCGAGTATATACCCTGGGAGGTGGACGAATATGAGCGCTGACTCGGCAGAGGCGGCGACGCGCCTGGCGGCATACGACGCCTTTGCGCGCGATGTTCGCAGCGAGCTTGCCCAGACGGGCGAGCGGATGGAGCGGCTGAGGTCCCAGGGCAAGGTCAAGAGCGCCACCTATCGGCAGCTCTTTGCTATCCGCTCCACCCTGCGAGACATCGACCGCAGGCTTGCGGAGCGCGGGCTGTAGCCCCAGGCCTTTGCGTTTCCCGTTTATCCTCGCGCGCATACGCGCCGTTGTTTCAGCATGTTATAAGGAGGAGAGCTCCCATGGAGTCGCTCTACAGAAAATATCGTCCGCTGACGTTTGAGAGCGTAGTGGGCCAGCAGCATATTGTGTCCACGCTGCAGCACGCCGTCACAGAGGGGCGCCTATCTCATGCATACCTGTTCTGCGGTCCGCGCGGAACGGGCAAGACCACCATGGCGCGCATCCTGGCCAAGGCGCTGCTGTGCCAGAAGGCCCATGGCGACCATGGCTGCATGCCAGATGGCACCTGCCCGGAGTGCGAGGCCATCGCCGAGGGCGCGCACCCGGATGTCTACGAGCTGGACGCCGCGAGCCGCACGGGCGTCGATAGCGTCCGCGAGGAGATTATCAACTCCGTCAACTTCGCCCCGGTGCGCGGCACCTATAAGGTCTACATCATCGACGAGGTCCACATGCTGACCACGCAGGCGTTCAACGCCCTGCTCAAGACTCTGGAGGAGCCTCCTAGCCATGTGGTCTTTGTCCTGTGCACCACCGATCCGCAAAAGCTGCTGGACACCATCCTGTCGCGCTGCCAGCGCTTCGACTTCCACCGCATCTCAAACGAGGACATTCTGGCCCGCATGCGCTACGTGTGCGAGCAGGAGGGCTTCTCATATGACGAGGAAGCGCTGGAGATCGTGGCCAAGCACGCGCGCGGCGGCATGCGCGATGCGCTTTCCACCCTGGAGCAGCTCTCCGTCTTTGGCGGGGGCTCCGTGCGCCTGGCAGACGCCCGCTCGCTTTTGGGCGAGGTGTCCTCGACCATTCTCGCCCAGTTCGCCCGCGGCATCGCGTCGCGCGACGTGGTGGAACTCTTTGGCTTGGTGCGCACGCAGGTGGACGAGGGCAACGACCTTATGGAGCTTACGCGCGACCTGGTGGGGCACGTGCGCGACGTTTACACCGCCTTTGTCGCGGGTGCCAAGCCCGAGCTGCTGGACTGCACGCCCGAGGAAGCGACGGCGCTTAAGGAGGAGGCGTCCCACTTTGAGAACGCCGACCGCCTGGCGCGCGTCTTGACGGTTTTGGACGACGCCGCGCTTGAGATGCGCAACGCCAGCGACATGCGCCTGGTGTTGGAGATCGCCCTCACCAGGTTGGCTCGTCCGGAATCTGATTTGACGCTCGAGGCTTTGGCCGAGCGCCTGGATCGCCTGGAGGCGAGGATCGCCTCCGGCGTGCCCAGCGCGCCCATGGACGCCGCGGCGCTCGCCGCGCTGGGCGGTGCCGTCGCCTCCGCTTCGTCCACCGGCGCCAGCCGCCCCGCTGCCTCGGCGCCCGCGACTTCTGCTGCCGCCCCCGTCGGCGCGTCTGCCATCGCTCCCGCCGCTGCGCCGTCGCGCCCTGCGCCCCAGCCGGCAGCATCAAGCCCTGGCGATCTGCCTTGGATGAAAAACGCGCAGCGCCCCGCGGCCTCCGCTGCTTCGGCGGCCGCGCCGGTACAGTCACAGCCCGCTGCCCCCAAGGCCGCACCCGCGCCGGCACCCACCCCGGTGCGGCCCCAGCAGCCGACCCAGTCCAAGCAGCCGGCAGCCGCCCCTGCGCCTCGTACCGCCGCCGCGCCTGTAAGCGCGCCGATGCCCGTTGCGCCACCGCCGGCGCCCGCCTCTGCGCCCGCGGCTTCGCCGTCGGCGCCCGTCACCGATGCGGGCGAGCTGCAGCGAAAGTGGTCGGACGTCGTGAAGCGCGTGGTTGCCGCCCATCCTTCGCATGGCGCACTGCTGCAGAGCGCTCACGCGGCTTCGGACGACGGCTCCAAGCTGGTGGTCGAGCTTCCCGCGGGATCCGGCTTTGCGATGAAGATGCTTGCTCGCAAGGACTCCCGGTCGGTCATCATTCCCGTTGCGGTGCAGGTCTTCGGGCAGCGCGAAGTCGAGTTCACCATGGCTGGCGCGCCCGCGCCCGCGCCTGCCGCACCGGCCTCCGCTCCCGCGCCTGCCGCCGCCCCCGCGAGCTCCCCGGCTCCCGTTTCGCAGCAGTCAGCTCCGGCACCGGCCCCCGTGCCCGTTGCGGCATCTTCGCCAGCGCCCTCGTTCGTACCTAAACCGCAGGCAGATATGCCCGCGACAACATCGCCCGCGGCGGTCGCGCCCGCAGCGGCTCCCCAGGCTGACCATACAAGCGGCCCCACTGTTGTTGCCGAGCGCGATATCGAGGCGGATCGCAAGGCATGGGAGGATGAGCAGGTTCCCTATGACGACGCCGCGATTGCCGCCTATGAGGGCGATGCGGACGTTCCGCCCATGGACCTGCCCGCAGACGCGCCCGCAGACGCGCCCGCGCCCGCGCCGACAACGGTCGCGCCCGCGGCTCCAAATCCCGCGCTGTCCGCATCTGCCCCCGCCGCCCCGTCTGCCCCCGCGGCTGCGTCCGGAGCCCTTCCGTGGGCGACCCATCCCGGCGCCGAGGACCAGATTCCAAAGAACGAGGAAGAGGCCAAGTCCATGCTGGGCGACATCTTTGGTCCCGGCATCGTGTTCAAACCTGGCGAGTAGCCCCGCCTTGTCTCCGGCTGCCGCCTTCCATCGCAAGCCGCTTGCCGCGGTCCGGCGGTTTCCGTCGCGAACGCGCCTACGGGGGATGTGGTGCTACGGCGCCATCGCGCGCGTGGTACCATGCCAGACGTAAAAGAAGCGAACACCGGGGCCGCTGCGCCCCACGACCAGACAGGAGTCTCCATGGCCGGAATGAACATGCAGGAAATGATGAAGCAGGCCCGCAAGATGCAGGAGCAGCTTGCCCAGGCGCAGGAGAGCATGAAGGACGTCACCATCGATGCTTCCGCTGGCGGCGGCATGGTCAAGGCGACCGTCAACGGCGATCTCGAGCTGGTCTCCATCCAGATCGACCCGGATGCGCTCGATCCGGAGGACGTCGACCTGCTGCAGGACATGATCGTCGCTGCCGTCAACGAGGCCATCCGCGGCGTCAGCGAGGTCGCCAGCAAGCAGATGAGCTCCATCACCGGCGGACTCAACATCCCGGGCATGCCCTTCTAGTTTTCGCGCGATTGGACGAGTAGACGGAGATGTCAGCAGACCGCAGCTTGCAAATACTCCTCGATGAGCTGGGGCGGCTCCCGGGCATTGGCCCTAAGTCCGCCCAGCGCATCGCATATCACCTGCTGGAGGCGGACGCCGAGGAGGCGCGCCGGCTGGCCCATGCGATTTTGCAGGTGAAGGAGCAGGTTCATTTTTGCAGTCGATGCTTTAACTACGCTACGGCGGACGAGTGCGATATCTGCACGGACTCCACGCGCGACACCACCCGCATCTGCGTGGTGGGCGAGCCGCGCGACGTGTCCGCCATCGAGCGCACGGGCAGCTACCACGGCCTGTACCACGTGCTGGGCGGCGTCATCAGCCCCATGGACAAGATCGGGCCGGACCAGCTGCGCATCCGCGAACTCATAGGGCGCTTGGGTGCAGAGGACATCCAAGAGGTCATCATCGCGACCAACCCCAATATCGAGGGGGAGACCACCGCGAGCTATCTCGCCCGCACCATTAAACCCTTGGGCGTGGCGGTTAGCCGTCTGGCGAGCGGGCTGCCCGTGGGCGGCGATCTTGAGTATGCGGACGAGTTGACCTTGGGGCGTGCCATCGAGGCGCGCCGCACGCTGTAGCGACGCGATTCCGTTTTGGCAAGAAGTGATACTTGTATTACTTCTTGCCACTTTTAGCGGCAAAAACGGTAAATGGCAATACTCAGATAATCTGGGTATTGCCATTTACCGTTTCTCTTCGAAATAATGGTCATCCTTAATACCTATTCCAAAATTGGTATTAAGGATGACCATTTTGAGGCGTCAAAGTGGTTTATTTCAATACCGGTATTACAGCGGGCCATTTCTGGAAAAGGCCGGCATCCTTCCAGGTATTACAAAGAACAATTTTAACGCGAAAAAATAGTTACTTGTAATACCTGCTGATATCTGGACCCGCAAGGCCTCAATATACCGTGCCACCTCGTTAAATCCTGAATCTCGACATCTGAGGTGAGTACGTTCGCAATTAGATAAGGCTAACCGAAGTATGGGGGTACAATGAACCTGCATGCAGATTTTGATCTGAGGGCGTTTCCCGACATCGCCTGGGCACGTCTACATGCGAACGGCAACACCGGAGTTCCGCGTTCGCCGCGGGAGTCCGAACGGGGGTGACGCGCCCCCGCACATGTACACCCACACGAGAGGAGAGGGGTATATGGCGCGTAAGTTCAAGTCTATGGACGGCAATGAGGCCGCCGCATACGTTTCGTATGCGTTCACCGAGGTGGCGGGTATCTATCCCATCACGCCGTCCAGCCCTATGGCCGATCACGTCGACCAGTGGGCAGCCCAGGGCAAGAAGAACATCTTCGGAACGCCCGTTAACGTCGTCGAGATGGAGTCCGAGGCAGGCGCTGCCGGTACCGTTCACGGTTCCCTTGGCGCTGGTGCTCTGACCACCACCTACACGGCGTCTCAGGGCCTGCTGCTCATGATCCCGAACATGTACAAGATCGCTGGCGAGGGCCTGCCGGGCGTGTTCCACGTCTCCGCGCGCTGCGTCGCTTCCCATGCGCTCAACATCTTCGGCGACCACTCCGACGTCATGGCTTGCCGTCAGACCGGCTTCGCCATGCTCGCCGAGGGCAACGTCCAGGAAGTCATGGATCTTTCCCCGGTTGCTCACCTTGCGGCCATCGAGGGCAAGGTTCCGTTCCTTAACTTCTTCGACGGTTTCCGCACCTCCCATGAGATCCAGAAGGTCGCCGTTTGGGATTACGACGATCTGGCCGAGATGTGCGACATGGAGGCTGTCCAGGCGTTCCGCGATCACGCTCTCAACCCCGAGCATCCGCACACCCGCGGCAGCCATGAGAACGGCGACATTTTCTTCCAGCACCGCGAGGCCTGCAACTCCGCCTACGACGCGCTCCCCGCTGTCGTCGAGAAGTACATGGGCAAGATCAACGCCAAGCTGGGCACCGATTACGGCCTGTTCAACTACTATGGCGCCGAAGACGCCGACCGCGTCGTCGTCTGCATGGGTTCCTTCTGCGACGTCCTCGAGGAAGTCATCGACTACCTCAACGCCAAGGGCGAGAAGGTCGGTCTGGTGAAGGTTCGCCTGTTCCGTCCGTTCTCCATCAAGCACTTCGTTGACGTTCTCCCCGAGACCGTCAAGAAGATCGCCGTCATGGACCGCACCAAGGAGCCGGGTTCCATCGGCGAGCCTCTGTATCAGGACGTCGTTTCCGCTCTCTACGAGGCCGGCAAGAGCGACATCACCGTTATCGGCGGCCGCTATGGCTTGGGTTCCAAGGACACCACCCCTGCTTCCGCGTTCGCGATCTACGAGGAGCTCAAGTCTGACGCTCCCAAGCGCGAGTTCACCGTGGGCATCGTGGACGATGTCACCAACCTGTCCCTGGCTGAGGACCCGGACGCTCCCAACACCGCTGCCCCCGGCACCATCGAGTGCAAGTTCTGGGGTCTCGGTGGCGACGGCACCGTTGGCGCCAACAAGAACTCCATCAAGATCATCGGCGACCACACGGACAAGTACGTCCAGGCCTACTTCCAGTACGACTCCAAGAAGACCGGCGGCGTCACCATCTCGCACCTGCGCTTTGGCGACCAGCCGATCCGCTCGCCGTACTACGTGACCAAGGCCGACTTCGTGGCCTGCCACAACCCGAGCTACATCGTCAAGGGCTTCAAGATGGTCCGCGACGTCAAGCCCGGCGGCACCTTCCTGGTCAACTGCCAGTGGACGCCCGAGGAGTTCGCCTCCCACATGCCGGCGACCGCTAAGCGCTACATCGCCAAGAACGACATCCAGGTTTACCTGATCGACGCTATCGACCTGGCCGAGCAGGTCGGCATGGGCAAGCGTACCAACACCGTTCTGCAGTCCGCGTTCTTCGCGCTGGCAAAGGTTCTGCCCGCCGAGGAGGCGCTGCAGTACATGAAGGACGCCGCTACCAAGTCCTACATGAAGAAGGGCCAGGCCATCGTCGACGCCAACCACAAGGCCATCGACGCCGGCGCTACCGCCTTCAAGAAGTTCGACGTCCCCGCTGACTGGGCTGACGCCACGGACGAGGCTCCCGCTGAGATCCTCACCGACGATCAGAAGAGCGCCATCGCCAAGCAGGTCAAGGAGCTCATGGAGCCCATCGCCCGCATGGACGGCGACTCCCTGACCGTCTCCGCCTTCAAGGATTGCGCCGACGGCCAGTTCGAGCTGGGCGCCTCTGCGTACGAGAAGCGCGGCGTCGCCGTTATGGTCCCGCATTGGGATGAGACCAAGTGCATCCAGTGCAACCAGTGCGCCTACGTGTGCCCGCACGCCACGATCCGCCCGTTCGCGCTCACCGAGGCCGAGGTCGCCGCGGCGCCCGAGACCATGCGCACGCTGGACGTGAAGATCCCCAAGGACACCGGCTACAAGTTCACCATGGCCATCAGCCCGCTCGACTGCATGGGCTGCACCAACTGCGCCAAGGTCTGCCCCAAGGACGCCCTCACCATGGTGCCCGCCGAGGGCGAGCTCGTGGAGCAGAAGGCCTTCGACTACTGCGTGGCCAACGTCGCCGAGAAGCCCGAGCTCATCGGCAACAACGTCAAGTCCAGCCAGTTCAAGCAGCCCCTGCTTGAGTTCTCCGGCTCCTGCGCCGGCTGCGCCGAGACCGCGTATGCCCGCCTGGTGACCCAGGTCTGCGGCGACCGCATGTTCATCTCCAACGCCACCGGCTGCTCCTCCATTTGGGGCAACCCGGCCGCAACCGCCCCGTTCTGCACCGACAAGAACGGTCACGGCCCGGCTTGGAACAACTCCCTGTTCGAGGACAACGCCGAGCACGG
>SAMEA3387496__coassemble_3198_pt1 | contig 9014 bp, 4 predicted proteins | sample SAMEA3387496__metabat2_high_PE_016 | metagenome-assembled genome bin SAMEA3387496 (sample SAMEA3387496) | Felis catus | biome: Faeces | place: United Kingdom | collected 2012
CCGGCGTGAAATAGACCTCGCAGCCAAAGATGGGCTTGATCACCAGCGGCGGCTTGACGGAATCCACGCTGCCCTCGGCGTCCCACGCGGCCATATCCTTATGGAACTGCTCGTAGGCGCGCGGGTCCTTCTCCGGATCGGGCTCCTCCAACTCTGCGCGGCGACCCTTCTCCAAAAACGACTTGTCGTGACTCCAGGTCTTGTACTCCGGCGTGCCATGGTTAACCGCGTCGCATGCAAGGCCCAACTCGGGGATGCCGTACATGTAGCCGTGGTCGGTCAGCGCAACTGCCGGCATGCCGAGCTCGACGGCGCGGCTCACCATGTCCTTGATACGAGTGGCGCCATCGAGCATCGAATACTCGGAGTGGTTGTGAAGGTGGACGAATGCCATGTGCGTAAACTCCGATCTGATGTGCTGAGAATTCGTCAGGGCCCGCGCAGCCCCACCGCCGCGCAAACCCCTTTTTGAACGCTATCGATTCTAACCGACCGTGCGGATGCCGCCTTGACCGCAACGCGGTATCGCCCAAAGCAACATAGCCTGTTCGGTTCTCTGGACGAGGGGTGCGGTCGCGCGCCCACCATACCGGCATGCGCGCCCTCGTCCGCTACATCTGGTAGCTCACAACCTGGGGCTGGCCCGGAGCCGCCGAATCTTCCACCTCCACACGTACAAACGCAAGGTCAACCCGCTCAAACCCCGCCTTGTGCAGCACGTCGGCGTACACATGCGCCTGCAGGGCGTGCTTATCTTGCAGCTGCTCGGGCGTCTCCTGCGAAGACCCGCCTGTCTTGTAGTCGATCACCAGCGCGCGGGCGGGATCATCGGGATCGGTGCACAACAGGTCGATAGCGCCCTCCGCGAACTCGCCGAAACGCTCCGTCAGATCGTCCGCACCCAGCGAGAAGAACGGCACCTCCGCGCGGACCTGCGGCCAGGCCAACGCCTCGGCGCGAATGGCGGACGAGCACCATCGCTCAAGCGCCGCATCTAAGCGCTCGCGCTGCGCAGGCGTGCACCCCCAATAGCGCGCCAGGGCGTCGCGGCGAGCGGCGGGCACGCGGTCCTCCCCCATCTCGACCATCCACTGGCAAGCAGCATGGAACGCGCTGCCCAGCGCCGTGGGGTCGCCGTCGCGAGAGATAACGGCACCAGCGGCCTCCGCAGAGCTCTGTTCGCCGGCGTCCCGCCCGTCGGTCTCCGTCACGGCCAGAGGCTCGAAAACCTCGAAGCCATCCGCATCCTCCGGAGCATCGATAGAGGGGGCGGGCATCGCGCGGTCCTCATCCTCCCCATGCAGCTCTTTAGCTATGGACGAGTAGCTGTAGGATTCACGCGGGGCGCGCGGGGCCGCGCTCGCTCGCCACGGGCAGGCGGCGGGGGCCACCAGCGTGAACGTATCCGGCGCCCCGCCGTCGTCCGCCATGGGATCGCAGGCGGGCTCCCCCGCAGCTGCGGCGTCGCCGGCGTCGGCGGCAACAACGGCAGCGGTGCCGACAGCAGCGTCGGCGTCCACAGCAGCGGCGTCCTCGCCGATGAAGCAGCCATCCTCCACCGAGTAGTTTTGCGTATACGCCGCATCGCCGCACGCGAAGTCCTGCAGCGCAAGCAACTCGAAGTCGCCGCGGCGAGAATCCTCAAAACACAGCATGCCGCCGTTGAGCGCAGCGCCGGCGGGCAGAATCTGCTCGAGCACGCGACCCGTGAGGTCGGTATCATCGCGCAGGTCGAGCACCGGTTGCTTGTTTACCGATCGCACGGGCGCGTCCATGGCGAGCAGGCAGTACTCGCGGGCGCGCGTCATGGCGACGTAGAGCAGCCGCTCGCGCTCCTGCAGCTCAAGCCGGGTCTCGCGCTCGCTCATGGCAAGCCATGCGCCCGCAGCGGAATCGCTTGCGCACACATCGTCCGCATATTCGCTGGTAAGCCACGCACTGGAGCCTCCCAGGTACTTCTTGAACTCCTTCGCCACGTCATCGCCCTTGATGTACGCACCGTCCGCCGAGCGCGCCGAGGGAAACTGGCCGGGCAGCGCGACCAAGCTGACAGAGCCGTCATCGCCGCGCAGGCTTTGCAGCTTGGCGTTGCCGGATTTGATGGAGAAGCACTCCGCCACGGCGACAACCGGGAACTCCAGGCCCTTGCTGGCGTGCACCGTCATGATGCGCACCGCGTTGCCGCCTTCCTCGTTGAGGGCGCCGGGGGCCTGCTTGCCCTCCAGGAACCTATCGTAGGCAAGGGCGACCTGGCGCGGCGCGGAACCCAACTGAGCCTCCGCCTCCGCGATAGCGTCCAGGGCCTTGAGCACGTTGGCGGCGCGGGCGCGGCCCTCCGCCCCCTGGCCGGCCAAGCGAACCATCCAGCCGGACTGGTTCACCACGTCGCGGGCGATCGCGGCAAGGGGGTCGCGGCCCACGCGGGAAAGCGCGGGGCGCAGCACGGCGCGGGCGCGGTCCACCAGCGGCAGGTCGCGCAGGCCGTCCGCGTCCTCATCGCTCATGAGGCCGGCGTCTATGTTGCGGCGGCGGGTCTCACCCGTCTGCTCGTCCTTCGCGGTCGCCAGGGCCAGAAACTCCTGCGCACCCAGCGAGAACATGTCGCACGCCAACAGCGGCGCCAGGCCCTGCGCGGTATCCGCAAGGTTTGCCAGCGTCCACACCAGCGCGCGGACCGCAGCGGCCTCCTGTGTTTGGGCGAAGACCGAACCGCCCGAGATGACGCAGTCGAGCCCCTGGGCGCGGAAGGCGTCCGCGTACATGTTGGCACGCGGCATGCCGCCAAGCAGCAAGACCATGCCGCCCACGGGCTGGCCCGCGTCCGCCAGCTCGCGGAAGCGGCGGGCGATGGCCTGGGCGCGGGCCTGGGCGCGCTCCTGCGTGCTGCCGCCCGCGACCAGCAGGGCCTGACGACGGTTCACGCCGGTGGCGACCATGCCGTCCTTGCGGCCATCGTGCGCCTGCAGGTTGAGGAAGCCCTGCATAAGACCGCCGCGGCCCTGGGGCGTGCCGTCGAAGATGGCTGCCACGTAATCCAAGATCTCGGCATGGCTGCGGAAGTTCTTGACCAGCTGCACCACGCGGCCGGCGTCTGAGCCGCAGGCGGCGGCAGCCTCCACCTGCGCCTGGGCGCGGCGGAACACATCGACCTCCGCGCCGCGGAACCGGTAGATCGACTGCTGGGCATCGCCCACCGTGCACAGGGCGCGACCGCCCTCGCCGGTGAGGAAGTTGATAAGGTCCACCTGCTGCTGGTCGGTATCCTGGAACTCGTCGATCATCACCATCTTGAAGCGCGACCCGTAATCTTCGCGCATGGCGGGGTTGTCGCGCAGAGCCTGGTAGGTAAGACGGAGCAGGTCGTTGTTGTCCAGCACGGAGCGGTCGAATTTCAGCTGGTTGTACTCGTCAAACACCGCATGCGCGATCTCAAGCAGCTGCTGGGTGGCGCGCGAGCCCAAGGCGAGGTAGGCGTTCACAAAGGCGTCCGCTTGCTCGGCCTTGAGCAGGTTCACCTGTTCTTTAGGCAGGTTCTTGCTTGAGCGCGGCGGCTTGCAGGCCATCATGCAGGCGATGAGGTTGCCCACGGTCTTCTCGCCCGCTTCAAACGCCTCGATCGCGGCGAGAGCGGCCTCCGCCGCCTTGGCGGCACCGGCGGTAATGCCCATGCAGCCACGGTACGCGTCCGCCAGGCCGTCCAGGTTAACGGAACCCTGCAGCATGCGCAGGTCGCTAAAGCCGTTGCGCGCGGCGGACGCCTTCTCTAGCAGCACTCGCAGCAGCGAGGTCACGCTGGTGCCGCCGCCAAAACCGCCCGGCGCGGACTCGCCGGCAAGCGGGTACCAGCCAAACAGGTCCCCATAGGCCGAGCCCTCGCGAGAAAGCACGCGCTCCACGGCCAAGTCCATAAGGTCGCCCGGATCCTCTAGCACGGAGAACTCCGGGTCTATGCCAAGCTCAAGCGCGTGGGCACGCAGAATACGCGAGCACATGCCGTGGATGGTCGATATCCAGGCATCGTCCACAGACAGCGCGGCGCGTTCCATTCCCTCTGCCGCCAGGGCGGCGCGAACGCGTTCGCGAATCTCCGCGGCGGCGTCCTTGGTAAACGTGATGGCCAGCACCTGGTCAAGACCATCGACAAACGGGCCGGACTCCGGCGACAGCGCCCACAGGATGCGGCGCGTCAGCGTAAAGGTTTTGCCCGAACCCGCGCCCGCGGACACAAAGAGCTTGCGGTCCAGCGTGGTCACGATGTCGCGCTGCTGGGGCATAAGCGTTGATAGGTCCATTTACGCGTTCCTCCGCTTGAATCCTAGGGTGTGGTTAAAGTCGCAGCTTTGCTGCCGTGTGGACGAGGCGTGGATGTCGCCCGCCTCAAGCTGGTCGAGTTTGCGGGCGATCGTTGCCTCCACGCGGTCAAGCAGCGCATCGAAGCCCATGGCTCCGCCGTTTTCCTCGTCCGGAAAACCGCGCTTGAGACCGGGGATCATGCCGGAGTCAAGCTCCGCGTCCGCGCCGGCCACCACCAGCTCTGCGGATGCGGCGCCATTCAACGCGGGCGACTTGCTCTTGGTAGAGAAGTACAGCGCGGCGCGCGAATCCAGCGCCAGGCTGGAATGGCGCAGCGCCTGCGCGTAGATGAGCGACTGCACGTGAGCGGGCAACCAGTCCGGGTCATCCGCCGGCACCTCGCCCGCCTTGTTCTCCACCGTGGGGTCCTTGACCTGGAACGCGCGCACGTCGGAGCGATGCTTGTAGTCGATCACCACCGCGCGCCCGTTTTGGTCCACGTCCACGCGGTCGATGCGGCCTCCCAGCGGGCGGCCGGCGTAGTCCACGCCCAGCTCGTTGAACGAGTACTCCAGGTAGGCGGGCGCAAACGGCGCCAGCGCGTCCGCCTCGTAGCGAAGCGCGGCCTCTAGCTGCGGCAAGATGTCATCCACCTGCAGGCTCTCCGTGCGCGACAACGGCACCAACGCGCCAGAGCTGGAGGTCTTGCCGCGTTGATGCTCTGCGCGGACCGCATCGAACACGCCGCGCAGACGCTGCAGGCACTCGTCCAGATTCGCCGGCGTCACGCGACCCGTGCCGTCCTCCATAAGCTCCGCGTGCAGGCGGAACAGCACGTCATGCACAAAGTTGCCCTTCTCCATGTTGGAGAAGCCAGCGTCCAGTCCCTGCGGGCGAACGCGCGAGCCCATAAACCAGCACAGCGGGCAGGTAAGGTAGCTCTCGATTTGCGAGGCGGACAGCTGGCGCGGCACCAGCGGCCCGTCCGGATTGGCGGGGTCGCGGCGGTACAAAACCAAATAGGGCACGGCTTCGCTCGACAGTCGCTGCGGCGCCAGGCACTCCACCTGCCGCACCTCCATATCACGGCACGCCATGGGGTCGAAATTGGCGGCGACGTCGCCCTCGCCCACGGACCGTACCAGGGGCAACGTGGACGAGTCCTCTTTGCCAGACGCCTGCGCGCGGGCGAGCAGCTCCGTCCAGATCGCAGCCGGATAGCGATCTTTTGCCTGTCGGTCATGCGTGACGCGGGCCAGCGTTGCGGTGCAAGTAGCGCTAAGGGCCCGGCCAAACAGGTCTCGCAGGCGGGCGGCGGAATCGATCGAAACGGTAGGGACGCCGCGCGCCTCCTGCATGGTCACCAACGGGCCCTCCGGCCGGTTGAGTGGATAGGACTCTATGTCAACATCCGCCAGCAGCATGGCGTCGACGCTGCCCGGCTCAAGCAGCGCGGCGTCTGCGGGCGTCATAAAGCGGACGAGGACCCGCGGCGCGGCGTCGGTCGCGGCAACGCTCGTGTCAGCATCGGCGCCCCCGTCGGCATCCTCGCTCGGCGGACGGGCGGCGATTCGCTCCTCCACCACCACGCACACGCCGTCCAGCGCCGTCGCGGCAACGGCCTGCGATACATCCAGCAAGCGGGCCGTGTTCATAAGGGCGTCCGCCGCGGCGTCTGCCATCGCGGCCTCCACGGCGGCGTTCACGTTGCCGGCATCAGAGCCGTGAGCGAATGCGGGCAGGGCGCGGGCGGCCGCCGCCATCGACTTGAAGGCGGAGACGGGACGGCCCTGCCACAGGTAGTTCACCACGTCGGCGCAAACCGCGGGCACGCCAGCAAAGGGGTAGCCCGCATCCAGCTTGGCACGGGCCGCATTGATCCTGCCCTGGTGGCTCTGCAGCGCGCGCAGGGCCGCTTGCGGCGTCATGCAGCGGTTTTGGCGAATCTTCTTATCGAACATGCGGGCGGTGGAAGCGTCCGCACCAGATATGGGCGAGTACAACCAGTCGGTCAGTTCGGGCGCCGGCCACCACAGGGCACCGGGAGCCTCCTCGTTCTCAACGGCCTGCATGCGCTCCACCACATCGGATAGCGTCGCAAACTGCCTGCCCACGGCCGTCTGCCCAAAGCGCGCGAAGTACGTGCACGTAGCGGCGATATCGCGCGCAGCCAGGTACGGCGCCAGGTCCGCAGCCAGCTTTGAGGGCTTGGCGCACACCACGGCGACGTTGACCCGACCGCTCTGCGCGCCCGTGGCAGCCCTGCAAGAAGCAGCGCGCTCTGCCGCCAGACGAACAATCTCATCTGCATACGCGCGGTCGCGGGCATGCGGGCCGGCCACCTCTAAGAAGCGAGGCTCTACGACATGCGGCAGCTCCTCATCCGCAGCGGGCCGTGCCTCCCCCGCCGCAGGCGCAGCCACCGCGCGGCCCGCCGCGAGCGTCACCGCATCAAGGTCGAGCGGGCTCTCGCATGCAACATGCGCCCGAATCTCCTCGGCAAAAGACGCCTGCTGCGGGTTCAGCAGCAGATGGACCTCGCCCATGCGCGCCACGCGAGAAAGCAGGCGCCAGTCGCGTGCGGGCAGCATGGTCACGTCGCGCAGCACCACAAAGCGGGCACATGCGGGCAAGCCGTCATCAAACATCGCACCCAGCTGCTCTGCAGCCGTCACGGGCTCAATCATCTGCCGGCTATCAAGCGCGGCCGCATACGCGTCCAGCAGCTCAAGCACCGCGTGCTCGGAATCATCGTCCACAAACTTACCCGAAGCAGCCGGCGTAGCTGGCACGCCCGGAGCAGCCGGCGTAGCCAGGCCAGCAGGCGCCATGTCGCTCGCGCCCACCGCAGCGGCACCTGCGTCGCAATCCGCCCCGTAAGCATAGGGAAGAAGATCGCGGGCCATGCGCGCCAGCATGCGAACGGTGCCGGGATTCGCGCGCAACGGCGCCAGGTCATCCGCAGAACGAGCGGCCACAACGTCTGCCATAAGCATGTTGCGCTCAATGCCCTTGACCATGCGGCGGCCGTCGCCCATAAGCTCCCAAAGCGACTCTATCCACAAAAGCGGCGTGGTCACATCAACGCCAACGCCAACACCGGCACGCGCCAGAGCCGCTCGGCACGCATCGCGCTCGCGGCGGGACGGAACCAGCAGCACGGCGCGCCCGCACGCGCGCACGGCATCGCTTATAAGAGAGATCTCCTGCTCAAGCAGACAAGCACCCGCCCGCGTAGATATCAACTGAAACGCCATAGCCTCTTCACCTTCGCCCTCGCCCGTCACGGCGCCTCTGCACCGCCGCCAGCCATGCCCGGCACGGCCCGACCTTCAAACCAGCCCTATCGATTACATGTCATTCTATGCTACACGTTCGTGCGGACATAAAAACAAAAACGGCACCCCGCCCACAAAGCAGGATGCCGAATGATGCCGTGACAAGCACTGCGCAAAGCCCGATGTCAAACCGCGCGCATCGCGGCCAAACAGCGAGCCGCCGCTTCTACACGTCGTCGCCAAAGCGCACCAGCACACGACGATACCCGCCGTATTCGCCGTTCAGCGCCTTGGACACGCGGCTCACCGTGGTGGACGAAGCGCCGGTCCTGGCCTGCACCTCAACGTACGGCTCACCCTCGTCCAAATAGCGTGCAACCTGCAGCCGCTGGGCGAAGTCGCAAATCTCGCGCGGCGTGCACAGATCGGTCAAAAACGTCTTGATGTCGTCCTCGTTCTCAAGCAGGGAGAACGCATGCACCAGCTGCTCGACGTCAGGGCGCTCGAACATCTTTTCAATATTCATAGGTCTCTTCCCCTAAACCGGCTTCTCGACTATGTCGATTCACCATGTCGCTCATTATATGCAGCGTCAGCCGCAGTAAACCAAGCAAGTGTAGCACACCACTTAAATAAAGCGTTGCACGTAACCACCAACGGTGGACGGTTGGTGAAGAACGGCGGTACCTAATTTTTGGACGAGGAATATACATGCGGGTCTTTGGACGAGGAGGGGTTCCATACGGCCGGGGCGCCACCGGTCTTATCACGGGATGCGTTCGCCGTGCTTTTGGACGAGGGAGGGCTCCGCACGGCCGGGGCCCCACCGGGCTTATCACGGGATGCGTTCGGCCCTGGCGGGCCTCAGAGCATCCCTTAGATAAGCCGGTGGGTGCCCCGGCCTGACGGGAGCCCTTCCTGGTCAAGGCGCGCTGAAGGGAATCGCGCAAGAAGCGGGGCCGGCACCCGCAGCGGCACCGGCCCCGCGTGGCGGCATCCATCGTGTAGTCTGTACCCAGAACGCCGCCCGCAACAGCAACCCCTTCTTCCAAAGGCGTCACCTGAGCTGACGGAACATCCGCGTAGACGGCTGGAACAATTCCAATAGACGCGCATGTCACAAATGCAATTGGAATAAAGACTCGTTTTGCGTTCATCCCTATCTCCTAAACCGCTATTTGCCCTAGGGCAATCTGTCCGGTACACATGAGGGCATCGCAGCCGTTGACCAGGTTGTACCGCCTTACGGGTAACCGAGACAAGGCAAGCCGTGTATGGCAAAAAATAAGAGGGAGGGATGTCTCTTTGCCTTAGGCAGAAGGACGTTTTGGCGCGCCTGCCCCGGCTTCCTCCAGGGTGTTCTGAGCCGCAGCATGCGGCGAACACACCCTGGAGGAAGCCGGGGCAGGCGCGCAGATCATTCGTCCACATATGCAATTGAAA
>SAMEA3387496__coassemble_3516_pt1 | contig 8164 bp, 7 predicted proteins | sample SAMEA3387496__metabat2_high_PE_016 | metagenome-assembled genome bin SAMEA3387496 (sample SAMEA3387496) | Felis catus | biome: Faeces | place: United Kingdom | collected 2012
TATTTCATCCTCGAAGACCTCTTTAGCCGTATTCATCTGGACGAGGATTCACACCTGCTCGATGTGGGCTGCGGCGCGGGGCGCGTGTTGGCCTATGCGGTAGAGGCGGGATTACCGGGGCATTTCACTGGCGTGGAGCTTGATCCGGCGCTGGCGGCGCGGGCGCAGTCATGGACGGGGCCGTTTGACCAGGTCGACGTGGTCTGCGGCAGTGCGCTCGATATGCCGCTGGAAAGCTTCACCCATTTCTACCTGTTCAACCCTTTTGACAACAACGTGCTGCTGGCGTTTTTGGACAAGCTGGAAGCTCGGGCTCGACGCCAGGTGGTGCTCGTCCATATGTCTGACAACGGTGAAAACTACTCCTACATGGGCCGTCCCGGCTGGACGCTGCGAGAGCAAGGCGAGTTCTGGCGTTATCCGCATGGGGACAAACGAGGCTTTACGATGTTTGGCTGCCCACAGCACTATTCGATCTGGTGTTTCGACCCTGCTCGAACGGAGTAGGCAACGGTTGCGGGTGGGGCTTCGACCGTGCATGGTGGCGGCCGACTTGCTTGATCGCGACGCCAGGGTGATAGACGTCGCCCTGCGCTACGGGTATGACTCTCCCACGGCGTTTGCCCGCGCGTTCAAGCGCGTGCACGGCATCTCGCCCAGCGAAGCGAAAAACGGGGGCGTTAAGCTCGCGTCATATCCGCGCCTTGTGTTCACCTTGTCCGTAAAAGGGGAGGAACCAATGGATTACAAGATTGTAGAGAAGCCCGCCTTTCGCGTGGTGGGCGTGCCGTCCACGGGCGAATGGGAGCTTGAGGACGCGGGCGAGAAGGCGGTGCAATACTGGGTTGATGTGGAGCCGCAAGTCGATGCGCTGCTTGGTCTATCGGATGGGGGGCCGGCGGGTCTGCTAGGCGTGCAGTTTTGCCGCGACGGCGCATTCGACGGCTATATGGCATGCGTGGCTACGCAGGCGCCCTGCCCGGACGGCATGGTGGTGCGCGTTGTTTCGGCGGCGACCTACGCCGTCTTCGAGTGCACGGGTGACGTTTCGACCGCTATGGGCGAGCTGTGGCATCGCGTGTTGAGCGAATGGCTGCCGTCGAGCGGTTTTTCATGGGAGAGCGGTTCTGATGTGGAGCGCTATCTTTCCAGGGATATGCACGCGGCAGACAGCAGAAGCGAGCTGTGGCTGCCCGTGGTCCGTGCGGAATAGGGCCGCTTGCAACCTATATCGATGGTTCGCGGCTCTTTCCTATTTGATGAACAGCCCCCGTTTTATAAGGTGCCTGTGGTATAAACATGCTGCAGCGGACACACTTTTATCGCCGCTAGCAAGCATATAGATCTCCGGTCCCACGGCGGCGTTCGCCACCATCGTCGCCGCTATCGTGGCGACCGACGGCATGAGCGGACTGGTGGCGGCTACCATCATCGCGGGCGTGCTGCTGATAGTTATGGGCGTCATGCGCCTGGGCACGCTCATCCGCTTTGTGCCGCATACCATCACCACGGGCTTTACCGCCGGCATGGTCGTCACCATCGTCCTCTTTATGAAGATGGTGAGCCAAGAGACCGAGGTGCGCGGTTGGCGTTACTGCTGCGATGAGGATTCCGAGGTCACGCACCTGCGCGAGCTGCCGCGCGCCGTCCGCGTGTACGAGATCAACGGCCCCATGTTCTTTGGCATGACCGACCAGCTCAACGACATCTCGGTCAAGGACTTCACGCGCGTGCTCATCATCCGCATGCGTGGCGTGCCATCTCTCGACTCCTCGGCCATGCATGCTCTGGAGGACCTGCTCGATAGTGCCGCGAGCGGGGCGTGCAGCTGGTGATCTCGCATCCCAACGACCAGCCCATGCGCACCATGGAGCGCGCCGGCTTTGTTGATCAGGTTGGCTGCGAGAACTTCTTGCCCAACATCGACGCCGCCATCGCCCGCGCCGCCGTTTTGGTGGACGAGAAGTAGCGAGGACGGCGCCGCGCGCGTTTGCCGCTACAATGGCAAGGTTCAACCTTTGCGCAAAAGAACAGGAATCAAACCCCATGGCATCTCTTGCTGACCAGATCTCCTCGCGCCGCACGTTCGCGATCATCTCGCACCCGGACGCCGGCAAGACCACCCTTACCGAGAAACTGCTGCTCTACACCGGCACCATCCAGTCCGCCGGCTCCGTCAAGGGCAAGCAGAACGCGCGCCACGCGGTGTCCGACTGGATGGACATCGAGAAGCAGCGCGGCATCTCCGTTACCTCGTCCGTATTGCAGTTCACCTATGGCGGCTGCTGCGTCAATATTCTGGACACCCCCGGCCACCAGGACTTCTCCGAGGATACCTACCGTACCCTGATGGCCGCCGACGCCGCGGTCATGGTGATCGACGGCGCCAAGGGCGTCGAGGCCCAGACCAAGAAGCTCTTCCGCGTCTGCGCCCTGCGCGGCATTCCCATCTTCACGTTCGTCAACAAGATGGACCGCGAGACCCGCGACCCCTTCGACCTTATGGAAGAGGTCGAGAACGTCCTGGGCATCCGCACGTACCCCATGAACTGGCCCATCGGCAACGGTCGCGATTTCCGCGGCGTCTTCGATCGCGCCAGCCGCCACGTTTTGGCCTTTGAGGGCGACGGCCGCGCCAACGGCACCAAGAAGGTCGAGGAGGTCGAGGCGACGCTGGGCGACGCCGCCCTCAACGAGCTGATCGGCGAGAACAACCATAAGAACCTTATGGACGATATCGAGCTGCTGGACGGCGCCGACTCCGAGTTCGACTTGGACGCGGTGCTTTCCGGCAAGCTCTCGCCCGTATTCTTTGGTTCCGCCCTCACCAACTTTGGCGTCGAGCCCTTCCTTAAGGACTTCCTGCGCCTGGCACCCGGCCCCTCCACGCATGTGGACTCGCTTACCGGCGAGGTTGTGGAGCCCACCCGCGAGGAGTTCTCCGGTTTTGTCTTCAAGATCCAGGCCAACATGGATAAGAACCATCGCGACCGCATCGCCTTCGTCCGCATCTGCTCGGGCAAGTTCGAGCGCGGCATGGAGGCCTACCATATGCAGGGCGGCCGTAAGATCAAGCTGGCTACCGGCACCACTATGATGGCCGATGACCGCGCGATCGTGGACGAGGCGTACGCCGGCGACATCGTGGGCCTGTTCGATCCGGGTATCTTCAGCATCGGCGACACCCTGTGCGCCGGCAAGAAGCACGTGCAGTTCGCTGGCATCCCCACTTTCGCTCCCGAGCACTTCGCCCGCATCACCCAGGTGGACACCCTAAAGCGCAAGCAGTTTGTGAAGGGTATGGAGCAGCTCGCCATGGAGGGCGCGGTGCAGATCTTCCGCGAGTTGGGCGCCGGCATGGAAAGCGTTATCGTCGGCGTAGTTGGCACCCTGCAGTTCGAGGTGCTTGAGCAGCGTCTGAAGAGCGAGTACCACGTTGAGGTGCGCCGCCAGCCGCTGCCCTACACGGATATCCGCTGGATCTTGAACGAACCCGGCAGCATCGATATCGCCGGCTTGTCCCTCACCCGCGACACCCTGCGCGTCGAGGACATGCGCGGCGGCAAGCTGCTGCTGTTCACCAGCCCGTGGAACGTCGACTGGGCCACCGACCACAACAAGGAGCTCAAGCTCTCCGAGTTTGGCAACGTGGAGTTCTAACGCGCGCCTTCAGCTGGCGCTTCGAAGGCCCTGGTGGGACCCCGGTCGCAATCTCATTTGAAGAGAAGCTAAAAAGAGGACGTCTTCCAAGCGGATTGACTGCTTGGAAGACGTCCTTTTGTTCGTCGCATGAAAACGGATCGCATGGGGGCGTATCGGGCCACACCGGGGCATACCCGACACTCCCCAAAGGGCCGCCTCTACCCCAGCATGCCGCTGGCGACGGAGACCAGGGCGATGATGACGCCGACGATGGACTCGCCGCCCAGGATACCGGATGCCACGATGATGCCGGATTCCTCATGCGTGGTCTCGGCGTCTGCGGCGGTGGCGCGCCCGTCACCGATGCGGTCGTAGACCGCCTTGATGAGGGCTCCCACCGCGGCGGTGAGCGACATGTAGAACGGCAGGTAGATGCCAAGGCCCAGCATCATCGAGGGAATGCCCAGGCAGTACAGGGCGATGCCCGCGATAATGCCGATGCCGAACGCCGCGATGCTGGGGATGCCGGAGACCATGGTGGCGACCACGCTGGCCTGTGCGGAAACGAAGAGCTTGCCGGGGCCGAAGGCGTCGGCACCGTACGCGCCCAGCAGCGCCGCCATGACGGCGACGGAGACGATGCAGCCCAGCAGCGAGCCGATCGCCTGGCCGCGCCACAGGTCGCGCGGGTTGGTGCCGATGATGGCGCCGGTCTTGAAATCGCTCATGACGTCGCCGGCAAGACCGCATGCGATGGCGATGATTGCCGCGACGAAGAACAGCTTCACCTGGTTATGCTCGCCCATGGCGGCGATTACCAGAAGGACGATGAGGCCGAAGATCTCCATGGGGTCGATGCCGGTCTGACCCACGGATTGCGCGCTCATGATGGTGGTGACAAAGGCGAGCGCCACAACCACGACGGCGGCGATAGGGGAGAGCCCCAGCACCAAACAGGCCAGGCAGGCGGCAGCCGCCGTGAGGAGGCCCAGCGCGCCGGCGTCCATGCGGGAGAGACTGCCCAGCAGCCCTGGTTTATCGTCCGCGTCTTGTGCAGTGCCCGTCCCGGCGGCGCGGCCGCGCTTAAGGTAGTCCGCGGCCTTGGGCAGGATGTCCTTGATCACCACGCCCAGGCCGGATCCCATCATGAGACCCATGCCCAAACTTGAGACAATGCCCTGCGCCGTCGCGACGTCCCACAGTCCGGCGGCGCTGCCGCCCACGACGATGCCGAAGTTGCCCATGAGCGCTCCCGCGAACCAGAAGGCTACCGCGGCTCCACCAACCAGAAAGCCCACGGAGCACAGCATGGGCGAGTTGTAGAGCGCGAAGTTCACGCCGGGAATGGGCAGCGCTGCGATCATGGCGGGGACCACGCCCGCCACGTCGCGCAGGGCGCACCAGATTCCCGCCAGCGCCATGGAGCCAAAGAGCTTCTTGCCCGTGGCCCCTCCCGCGCTGCTGGCCAGCAGGGTCTGCGCCGCGGCGGTGCCAATGGGATATTCCAGGTCGGATTCCTCCACAAAGCGACGGCGGATCAGCGCGGTGCATACCAGGCCCAAAAGCGTGCCGGCGAGCGCCACGGCCAAAAGCTGCGGCAGGCCTACTTGCTCGTCGAGCCCCAGCATCCAGATGCCGGGGATGGTGAAGGCCAGCCCGCCCGCCACCATGGAGCCGGCGGACATTATGACCTGGGTGATATTCGCTTCGTTGAGGCTTTTCCTGCCAAGCGCCCGCAGCACCACCAGGGCGGTGATAGAGGTGAAGATGGTGGGCCAGGGCAGCGCTCCCATCTTAAGGGCGGTGTACACGGACGACGCCGTGATGATGACGCAGCCCATGCATCCGACAACAATGCCGGCAGGCTTAAGTTGCTCGCGCGATTCCGCGCGACCGTTCGATGTATTCATCTGTTCTCCTTCGTATATCCGCTTCCCCTGCAGCGGGAAGTCGGGTTACGGCTTTAAGGACCGCTATAGTATAGACGTCGACCCCTTGCGCGGCGCCGTTATTCGGCCCCCGCGTCGATATATGTTTGGAGGCCCCATATGGAGCACATAACGGGTGCGTCTAGGGATGCGTCGCGCCCCTGCACCCTGCTGGCCGTTGATCTTGGTAACACCACTACGCGTTTGGGCGCGTTTTTGGACGAGGAGCTCCTGGGTACCTGGGACATCACCACGCCTGCGGCGCTTACCGCGGACGAGGCGCGCTCGCATATCTCCCACGCCCTGGCGATGCTGGGCGTCGCGGCCCCTTCCGAGGCCATCCTTGCCAGCGTGGTGCCGTCGCTTACGGACGCGTGGCGCACGGCGCTGTCCCGCGTTTGCGAGGGCCGCGTCTACGTGGTGGGGCCCGGCCTCAAGAGCGGGCTTCGCATGCGTATCGACGATCCGTCCGAGGTGGGCGCCGACCGCGTGGCGGACGCCGTGGCTGCCCGCGACGCCTACGGTTCGCCCGTTGTTGTGGTGGACCTTGGTACCACCACCAACATCGAGGTCATCGATGGGGACGGTGCCTTTGCGGGTGGCGTGATCGCCCCGGGTGTCGCTTTGGGCGCGCGGTCGCTCGCGGCAGCGGCGGCCCGCCTGCCGGTGATCGAGCTGCGGGCCCCGGCGAGCGTTATAGGTCGCAACACCCGTGCCGCGATGCAGTCCGGCGTGGTGCTGGGAGAGGTCGCTCGTATAGACGGGTTACTTGACACGGTTATGGCGGAGCTGGGGCAGGAGGCGCCGGTGGTTATCACCGGAGACGGCGCGTCCGGTTTGGCGCCGCTGCTGGCCCATGCGGTGGTTGTGGACAACACCCTGACCCTGCGCGGGCTTTACCGTATCTGGGCGCATGGCGCCGCCCCGCGCTCGCGGAAGCGATGCGATTGAGATATGACGGAGATGCATATGGAAAATAACGACGAGTTTGAAGCCGTCCCGACTGCGCTCTTCGCGCCTTCCGCGCGCGAGCGTGCCGAGACGGTTGGCGTGGTGCTCGAGGGCGGCGGCTTTCGCGGCATGTATACCGCGGGCGTGCTCGATGTGTGGATGGAGCACGGCCTTGAGGTCGATGCCATGGTGGGCGTTTCCGCAGGTGCGGCGTTTGGCTGCAACTACAAATCCCGCCAGATAGGCCGTGCGGTTCGCTATAACAAGCGCTTCTGCACGGATCCGCGCTACGCGGGCCTGCGCGTGCTGCTCAAGACGGGCGACCTTTACAGCCGTGACTTCGCTTATCGCGAGGTGCCGCTGAAGCTCGACGTATTCGACACCAAGACCTTCTCGTCCAACCCCATGCGCTTCACCGTGGTGTGCACGGATGTGGAAACCGGGCGTCCCGTTTACCGCGATCTCCATAGCGGCGACGTGGTCGATATCGATTGGATCCGCGCGTCCGCCTCCATCCCCGTGGTGTGCCGCCCCGTGGAGCTTGAATACGAGGGGCGCATGTTGCGGTTGCTCGACGGCGGCGCGGCGGATCCCATCCCCGTGGCATGGATGGCGTCGCAGGGCTACGCCAAGCAGGTTGCCGTGCTCACCCAGCCTAAGGGTTTTCGCAAACAGCCCCAAAAGCTCATGCCGGTGATCCGCCGCGCGCTGCGGGGCTGTCCCCGCGTGGTCGAGCTGCTCGAGGGACGCCACGAGCGCTATAACGCGCAGCTTGACGACATCGCCGAGCGCGAGGCGGCGGGGGATCTCTTTGTCATCAGGCCCAGCGAGTCCGTCAAGGCGCCGGCGGTGATCAAGGACCCGCAGGAGCTCGAGGACATCTACCAGGTGGGGCGCCGCGACGGCGAGGCGACCTACGGGGACCTGCTGGCGTATCTCGCACGCTAGCCCCATGCGCACCATGAAAGGACGATGATGATCGAAACTCTCCAGGTACCGCTTCTGCTGGTCGCGTCCAAAGGGGCCGATCCAGGGCGCGTCGCCTCCGTTGCCGCGGCGACCGGGGCCAAGATCGCTGAAGGCGCTCCGGACGGCGCCTTGGCGCTGCGGTTGGACGAGGACGGCCTTTTGCTCGAACGCGACGGAATGGTGCTGCGGGGCGACTTTGCCGATATGCTTCCGCGCCTCAAACAAGCGAACCTGTCGCGCGAGCTTTTGGTGCGCGCCGCCAAGATCAAAGGCGCCGTCTCGCCCACGGCGGTCGATGCGACGGCGGGCATGGGACAAGATTCCCTGCTCCTGGCCGCCGCGGGCTTTACCGTCACCATGTTCGAGAGCGACCCGGTGATCGCGGCGTTGCTGCAAGACGCCCTGGACCGCGCCGCAACCGATTCCCGCCTGGAGGGGCTCGTCGCCCGCATGACGCTGGTACGCGCGGACAGCATCGCGGCGCTTCCCATGATCTCCCCCGCGCCCGATGTGGTCTATCTCGACCCCATGTTCCCCGAGCGCACCAAGAGCGCCGCGGTTAAGAAGAAGTTTCAGCTGCTCCATCATCTTGAAAGTCCATGCGAGGACCAGGAGGCGCTGCTCCGCGCGGCCCTGCTGGCGCATCCGCGCAAGGTCGTCGTGAAGCGCCCGGT
>SAMEA3387496__coassemble_4737_pt1 | contig 6056 bp, 7 predicted proteins | sample SAMEA3387496__metabat2_high_PE_016 | metagenome-assembled genome bin SAMEA3387496 (sample SAMEA3387496) | Felis catus | biome: Faeces | place: United Kingdom | collected 2012
TGGGAAGAAGGGCCGGGCGATAGCGACGGCCCCCATGGCCCCGGCGACTCAAATATGAGGGGACTTGCGGACGGCAACGCGGGGATTGCAGGTCAAAAGCGCTTGCCGTAGAGCCCGGACGGGAACGCATGGCAATCTTGAGCGAGCAAAGAAAAATGATTTTGCTTGCGACCCCGTTTTTAGAACTCGTCCTACGCAACCTATCACTGAGAAGCAAAGCCACTCAGATAGGAGGCAGACATGAAGAAGAGCGGAATGAAGGGCCTGGCGGTGGCGACGTGTGTGAGTGCGGCTATTGTGGCGGCGCTCACGGGCTGCGGCGCAAAGCCGGCGACCAAGGACATCAAGGCGGTCGCGGGCAATGCGGCGGTCGGTTCGGTTCTGCTGAGCATCAACCCGGAGATCGAGCTGGAGTACAACAAGGCGGGTCTCATCACCGAGGTCGAGGCGAAGAACGACGACGGACGCGAGGTGGTGGCCGATACCAAGAAGTACGAGGGCCGCTCCGTAAGCGAAGTCGCTGCAGAGCTTGTCGCGGACATCCACGCGCACGGCTTCTTTGACAAGAAGGTCGACGGGCACGACAAGAACATCGTCCTCAAGCTCGAGCCCGGCTCCGGCGTTCCCTCGGCGGACTTCCTCAAGGGTATCGAAGCGGCGGTTGAGGCCCAGACCAGCGGTTTTGGTCTCACTTCTGACGCCGTGGTGATCGATCGCGACATGGAGAGCGAGGACGGGCTCATTGGCCTGGAGGCCGCCAAGGACATCGCGATGGCGCAGATGGGCCTTGACCATGCCACGTTCGCCGACCACAAGTATGAGTTGGACGACGGCATCTACGAGTTCAAGTTCATCGCCGACGGCGTTGTGTACGAGTACGAGATCGACGGCAAGACCGGCAAGGTCCTTGAGGCGGACATCGAGCACAACGATGACTGGGACGATAAGGATTCGTGGGACGATCTGAACGACGATACCTACGACGCTGACGACGCGGACGATGCCGACGATGCGGATGACGCCGACGACCGCGATGATCCCGCCGATACCCCGGACGCTGACGATCCGAACGACGCTGATGATCCGAACGACGCTGATGACCCCGCAGACGCTCCGGATCCTTCGGATGACGCGGACGATGCGGACGACGATCCGGACGCAGATGACGCGGACGATGCGGACGACGCCGACGACAACGATTGACGGCGCCCGGCACCCTTTGCCCATGATGCGGATAGAGGTTGATCCCGGGATTATGACAGCCTTACGGTAGATTGACCGATCCGCAAACGATAGAGCCCGCTTGCTAGCATCGAGCAAGGCGCGGCAGGCCCCCACGGTAGCGTGCAATGCCGTGGGGGCCGTTTTTATGCCGGTAACGATTAAGGCCCGGGGTCAGCGGGGGAGCGCTGGGGCTGGGAGCTGCGGGGGAGCGCTGGGGCCGGGAGCTGCGGGCGTGCCGGACGCGTGCAAGGCCGACGGCAGCATGCGGATCCGCCGAGCGCGCGCTGGCTCCGCCGCAGCGAGAACTCGTGCAAAGCCGCCCGGTCCTAGGGCTACTCGACCCTAAACTCCACGCGGTCCAGGTCCTTCACGTCCAGGCGGATGAGCTCCTCCGCCATGGTTCGATCCTCGCTATCGAGCTCCTCGTCCGTGACAACGCGCGCCACCAGCTCTTCGTCCATAGAAGAGCCGTTAGAAGCGGGGGCGGCTTGCAGCCCAACCGTGTACTCCTTAAACCCGGGGCAGACCACGGCGAGCTCGCGCGCGGTCTCGTCGGCGCCGTAGGAATCGGGCGTGGGGTCGTCTGCCGCCCTTACCATGTTCGACGTGAGGATGATGCAGGGGATGGCGAAGATAGCGGTGCCAATGAGGATGCGCCACCGTACGGCGTGGGCATGCGAGCGCGCGTCGGCGTCTTCCTGCGCGGTCACCACCCCGTCGTCGTTGAGGTCGCGTTTGAGCGGGGTGCCCAGCAGCAACAGGACGAGCATGGCGGATAGCGCGATAAAGACCACGTTGATGCCGAACTCGTACAGCGCGCTCAGCGAGAGCCCCAGGTTCATGGCGGCGATGCCGTAGCCCGCGGCGCACAGCGGCGGCATCAGCGCGGTAGCCACGGCGACGCCCGAGATGAGCGTGGCGGGCTCCTGGTCGCGCGAGTTGCCCAGGCCTCCCGCGAAGCCGCCCACCAGCGCCAGGATGAGGTTCCATACGGTGGGGCTCGAGTTGTCCGCCATGGCCTGCGTCATGCCGGCGACGGGGGAGAGATTGAAGTAGAGCGTAGAGGTGATGAGGCAGAAGACCATCTGGACGATGAGCCCGGCCGCGGCGTCGCGCGCCAGGGTGCGGTCAAGCGTCGCCGCGGCGTAAGCGATGGCGAGCACCGATCCCATGAGGGGACAGATGAGCATGGCGCCCACGATGGCGATGTCCGAGTTGGTATCCAGGCCAATGCACGCGATAACCATGGCGACGATGAGAATGCACAGGTGGTTGCCGTTGAGCCGCGCCCCGTTGACAAAGCGTTTGCGGATCACATGGTAGGGCGCGCGTCCCTCGCGAATATTGAAGGTGTCCTTGAAAAAGGTGGCGACGCTGCGCCAAATCTGCTGCAGCGCGGGTCTTTCGCCATGGCGCCGGCGATGGCGGTCGATGTATTTTTGCAGGTCGATGTCGGCGGGACGGCCGGCGCCCTCGCCGTGATGGTCTTCGCGCCGATTGTTGTGCTGGCTGTTGCGTTGGTCCGCCATAGTGTCCACCTGCCGTGTTGGTAGTCCTCGTCCCCATCATCACGATTGCCGCAACCGCCGCGAGGCGGGGGCATCTCAACGCATTCTTGCCCCTTGCGCCGCACCTGTCAACGCACCGGGCACATACGCCTTGCGCCAACATGGTATAGTGTACGTTTGCGCGGGTACATCCCGTGGAAGCCAATATGAGACGCGTGCGCCACCTTATCCGACGCGCGCTCGTTGAAAGGACTGCCCCATGGCAGTAAATGAACAGCTTTTGCTTGAAGTTCTTGAGCAGATCCGCCCCAACCTGCAGGCTGACGGCGGCGACATGGCCTACGTGGGCGTGGACGATGACGGCGTTGTTTCCCTTGAGCTGCAGGGCGCCTGCGCCGGCTGCCCCATGAGCCAGCTGACGCTCTCCATGGGCGTGGAGCGCATCCTCAAGGAGCACGTCCCCGGCGTGACCCGCGTTGAGGCCGTCAACAACGGTCCCGCTGCAGATATGTACGACGAGTACGCGCCGTTCTAGGCGATAGCCGTTTCAAAGCGTTTTGCCCCGTGCCGCGCGCGGGGTTGATGGAGGTCCGCAATGGTTCTCTCTGACCACGATATCAAGATCGAGATCGAGAAGGGGCGCATCGTCCTCGACCCGTTCTGCGCCGAGCTGATCCAGCCCGCTTCGATCGACGTGCGCCTTGGCAATGATTTCCGCGTGTTCCGCAATTCCGACCACGTGGCTATCGATCCCGAGCTGCACCAGCCCGATCTTACCGAGCAAATCATTGTTTCCGACGGGGACGCCTTTGTGCTGCACCCCGGTCAGTTTGTTTTGGGCACTACGCTGGAGCGCATCTGCGTTCCGGATGACGTGCTGGGCAAGCTTGAGGGCAAGAGCTCTTTGGGTCGCCTGGGCCTGATGATCCACTCCACCGCCGGCTACATCGATCCGGGCTGGAACGGCCAGATCACGCTGGAGCTTTCCAACGTGGCGAGCCTGCCCATCCTGCTTCGCCCCGGCATGCGCATCGGCCAGATCAGCTTCGAGCGCATGAGCTCCCCGGTCGACGTGCCCTACGGCGCCCCCGGCTTGGGCAGCCATTACCAGGGTCAAGTGGGAGCCACCGCAGGCAGCCCGCTTACCAGGCCCGGAGTCGCCCGTGGCTAGCGAGATTCCCGCGCCCCAGTCGCCCATGCCGGCGCGGGGCGCGTCTTGTATGCCGGCACCGGGCGGCGCGCCCATGCCCGGCGACCGCGACGTGGTGGTCGAGGATCCTCGTGGCGAGGACGGCGTGGTGCGCTGCTGGGAAGTGCGCGGCTGCGCCGGCCTGTACGGTTTTTCCGGCTTTATGCAGGACGAGTGCCCGCACAATGAAAAGGACCGCTATATGCCATGCCCTGCTACCTGCGCCTTTACGCGCTGCCAGCGCCCGTGGCACAAAGACGCGGTCACGTTGGAGGACCTTACCGATCCAACCGTGGATCGCATGGCCACCATTAAGGAACAGTGCCGCCACTGCCTGCACTTCATCAAGAACGGTCCGCGGGCATCTGCTCGCTAGCGTGCCGGCGCCCGTTCCCGCGCGGGGCGACCTATAAGAGAAAGGGAGCCATTTTGCTCAACGACCTCTATCACATGCTCGATCCCGTCGCGTTTTCAGCGGGCCCCATCACCATCTACTGGTACGGCATCGCCTACGTGGTGGGTTCCATTCTCGCCGGTTTCGTTATGTATCGCGTGCAGCGCCGCTGGAACATGGGCCTTACCGTCGATGATGTCTGGATGCTGGTAACGGGTGCGGTCTTTGGCCTCATCATTGGCGGCAGGCTGTTCTACGTCATCTTTTACGGCGACGGGTACTACTTCACCCACCCGCTTGAGATCTTCGCGACCAACCAGGGCGGCATGAGCTTCCACGGGGGCTTGGTAGGGGGCTTGGTAGGGGGCTACATCGTGTGCCGCATGCTCAAGTTGTCTGCCTGGACCATTGCCGACCTCGCCATCATAGGCGTGCCGCTGGCGCTGGCGCTGGGCCGCTGCGCCAACTTTGTGAACGGAGAGCTGTGGGGCAAGCCCACGGACTTGCCTTGGGGCGTGGTCTTTGGCGGGTCGGCCGGCGAGATCCCCCGTCATCCCTCCCAGCTTTACGAGGCGTTTCTAGAGGGCATCGTCCTTTTTGTGATCCTGTACTCCATGAGCCGCAAGAAGAAGCTGCCGCCGCAGGGCGCCTTTATAGGCACGTTTGTTCTGGGCTATGGCGTTGTCCGCTTCCTTATCGAGTTCGTTCGCGTGCCCGATGCGCAGCTGGGCTATCTCTTTGGCGGCTTCATCACCATGGGCCAGCTGCTGAGCCTGCCCTTGATCGTGATCGGTGCCGCCTTGTTGTTCTATGCATACAAGGCTTCTCGTCCGCAGCATGCGTTTTTGGACGAGGACTAGCGGGCAGCGGGGCAAGCGAGCAAGTGGAAAGGCCTATGAGGAAAAAGACGTTTTGCAGCGCCCTCGCACACGCGGGGGCGTATTTGGTTTCGATTGCCGTGCTGCTGGGGCTGTGGCACCTGGCTGCCGTGGTGATTTCTAGCCCGGCGCTACCGACCCCGGGGGCGACGGTGGCGGTGTTTCGCGAATATGTTCCCGATTTGGCCCCCGCGTTTGCGGTGAGCCTGTATAGGGTGCTCGCGTCGCTTGGCATCGCGTCGGTGCTGGCGGTGCCCGCGGGCTTGGCTCTTGGGAGATCCCCGCGCCTCGATGCGGCGGTGTCTCCGGCGCTGCACGTGCTGTACCCCATTCCCAAAGTGGTCTTGCTGCCGGTGTTCTTGGTGCTGCTGGGGCTGGGCGATGCGGCCAAGATCGCCCTGATGTCCGTCACGGTGTTCTTTCAGGTGCTGGTGAGCGTGCGAGACGCCGCGGCGTGCGTTCCGCGCGAGTCGATCCTGGCGGCGCGGAGCCTGGGCGCCGGCCGCGTGGTGACCTGCCTTCACGTGGTGGTTCCGGCGGTGTTGCCCGAGCTGTTCACGGCGCTTCGCGTTGGCTCTGGTACCGCGGTGGCGATTCTCTTTTTGGCCGAGTCCATCGCCGGCTCGACTGGGTTGGGCTATTTCATTGTGGATGCATGGTCGATGGTGGACTACCCGCGGATGTTTGCCGGCATGATTGGCATGGCGGTGCTGGGCGTGGGAATCTACGAGGTGCTTGCCCTGGTGGAACGCCTGCTCACTCCATGGCGGCGCGCCTAGCGCGTGCCGCGCGGTTATACGCGGGCGGCCTCCGCTAAGGCCGTGGGGTTGCTGAAAAAAAGCCCCCTTTTGCCGCCTTGATGG
>SAMEA3387496__coassemble_4786_pt1 | contig 5980 bp, 6 predicted proteins | sample SAMEA3387496__metabat2_high_PE_016 | metagenome-assembled genome bin SAMEA3387496 (sample SAMEA3387496) | Felis catus | biome: Faeces | place: United Kingdom | collected 2012
CGCCCGGCACAAGACGGTAGTGTACCACCTGCTTTTTGACGTTTTGTGAGGTGGTTGGTGGTCCCCGCCTCCCGCGCCATGGTGGCGGCCATGCTGCACAACCTCGAGCTCGCGCCGGAGGCCTCCTCGCCCGAGGGCTTCGAGGACGTCGACGCCTCCTGTGTTTTGTCAAGCAGAAGTGAACGGTAATATCACCAGGAATTGAACGCTGCAGGCACGGGAACCGGACATCCGGTGTTCAATTCCTGTGCCTGAATGCGCCGCATGGAGACTGCTAGGCCAGCTGCCCTTCAGGCGTGCTATCTCCCGATATGAGGGCATGCCTCATGCGCCAGGACTCGCCGCTGAACTTCAGAAGCCTCCCGTGATGGCAGATGCGGTCTATCACGGCAGCAGCCATCTGGTCGTCCCCGAAGACGGCGCCCCAGCGCGCGAACTCGAGGTTCGTGGTGATCACGAGGGACTGCCGCTCGTAGCTCTCGGATATGACCTGGAAGAGCAGCCTCGCCCCGTCGGTGTCGAGGGGGAGGAAGCCGAGCTCGTCTATCCCCAGGATGTCGGCCTTCGCGAGCTGGGCGAGCTCGCGGTCGAGCGACCCCGCATCGCGTGCGCGCCTCAGGCGCATGACCAGCGACGATGCGGTGAAGAACCTTGCAGGGCGCATCTGCTGGCAGCACAGCGAGCAGATCGCCTCGAGCATGTGGGTCTTGCCGGTGCCGACATCGCCCATGAGCACGAGGTCCTCGCGCCTCTCGAGGAACGAGAGCGAGAGCAGGTCCGCCCGGCCGAAGCCTTCCGGCCAGGAGACGGATGTCCAGTCGTAGCCGTCGAACGTCTTCGCCTGCGGAAGCGCGCACCTCCTGAGCAGGGATGCCTTCCTCGAGGCATCCCTGCTTGCGCATTCTGCCTCGAGGTATTCGGCAAGGTATTCTACCTGCCTCGGCGTGCCGCGCACGCCCCAGTCGGCGAGGAGCGACTTCGTGAGCGAGCATCTCGCGCCGGCGGCGGCGACGCGCTCGGCAAGGGCCTCAGCGCTGCTTCCCATCGGAGCCTCCCTTCCCTGCAAGGCGGTCGTATGCGGCAAGGTCGACCCCCGCGCCTTCCGCGCCGCCCGAGGCGATCCTCCTCGCAAGCACGTCGCACGAGGCATCGTCCGGGACCCTGCCCTCTGCGAAGAGGCGCTCCGCGGCCTGGCATGCGGCATCGAAGCCGGATGCGTCCGATGCCCTCCCTATGGCCCTGAGCGCACGCCTGAGGTCATCCTTCTCCAGCCGGTCCATATGGGAGAGGAGCGCTTCCGGCATGTCCCTGCGTATGACCGACTCGCCGAACGCCCTCGGCCTCGCCACCAGCGCAGGCACGAGCGATGCAGGATTCCTCACGAGCTCTCCCTGCTTCCACGACCTCGGAAGGGATGCCACACGCCTTCCGTGCATGTCCACGATCTCGACCGTGCGCGCTCTGGCGCCCGCAAGGAGGTCGCGGCTGCGCCAGGCAGGGCCTGCGCAGTAGGAGACGCCGTCCAGCTGTATGTAGCCCCTCTTGTCCGAGCGGACATGCACCCATCTCACGGAGTCGAAGCGCACGCCCGGAAGGGCCATCATCGCCGCGAGGTCCTCGGCGAAGGCCTTGGGCGCAGGTCCGTGCAGCCTGCTCTTCGCCGTGGCGTTGATCCTCCTGCAGCCGGAGAGCAGCATCGAGTTCAGCGCATCGAGGCTCGGCACGGAGGGCACGGGGACGAGGAGGTTGCGGCGCAGGAACCCCACGGCATTCTCCACCGATCCCTTCTCGTTTCCGGAATCGGGGTTGCAGAACCTGGCCTCGAAGCGGTAATGGGCCCTGAGCTGGGAGAAGAGCTTGGACTCCGTCACCCTGCCGAAGAGCATCCGCCCCGCCTCGGTGGCATTGTCGAGCACGACGAGGCGCGGCACGCGCCCTGCCATCTCGAATATCTCGACGAGCCCCTCGCAGAAGCACTCTGCCTTCTCGCACATCATCGCGATGCAGAAGCGGACGTTCGAATGCGGGAACGTCGCGACGAGGAGCTTCAGCTCGAGCCTCTCGCCTGCGACGGTGGCGGTGAAGGTGCCATAGTCGGCCTGCATGGTGCCCGGCGCCCAGTCGAGCTCGAGGAAGCCGTCGCGTGGGGACTGCTCCTGCGCGAGCTTCCATTCCCTCACAAAGCGGCACACCGTCGGATAGGATCCCGCGTAGCCCTGCTCGGCGACGAGCCTGTCGAAGATCTTCTGCGCGCTGTGGCGCTGCTTCCTGGGGACGGAGCGGTCGTCCACGAGTATGCCGACGATAAAATCGGCGTACCTGTCGATTGCGGGCCTCTTCCTCCTTTCCGCCACAGGCGGCTGCGGGGAGAGGTCCTCCATCCTCGAATACTTGTACACGCTGTTGCGGCACACGCCGAGGGCCTCCGCTATCTCGGTCGGCCCGGCTCCGTCGGCATCCATCCGTCTGATACATTGTTGTACGTCAGGGGACACGGTCATCTTTCCTTTCCTCCTTCTGGCGGGACGTTCGTCGCTGTCTTGCCCGCCAGAAAGGAATTGTGGGGCATGGCCGTGCCCTCCGGCTCATGTGCGGAGAGATGCCATGTCCCGTGAACGGGATGTGCAGAAACAGATCATCGGGATGTTCAATTCCTGGTGATATTTCTGGTCACTTCTTATTGAAAGAAAACAGCCTCCGACTGGTACGCCGCGGCCGCGGCCTGGGGCGCGTCCGAGGGCATCGTCGAGGGTTACGGCGACGGGTCCAGGTTCGGCGGGGAGGAGCCCGTCACCCGCGAGCAGCTGGCCGTCTTCCTGATGCGCTACGCCGCGTGGCTGGGCATGGACACGTCGGCCCGCGCCGAGCCGGCCTTCCCGGACGCCGGCTCCACCTCCGGCTGGGCCCGCGAGGCCATGGAGTGGGCGGTCGCCGAGGGTCTGTTCTCCGGCTACGGCGCCACCGGCGAGCTGAGGCCGGGCGCCGGCGCCACGCGCGCCCAGGTGGCGACCGTGTTCATGCGCTTTATCGCCCACATGTACGAGTAGGGGCCGGAGCGCGGTTTTCGCGCGGAGCCCTGAATGCGGTTTGATTTACCGCGGGGCCCGGTGGAGACGCCGGGCCCCGCGGTTATTTGAGGGGAGGCGCTGGCTGCTATTTGGTGGGGGGATGTTGCCTTGTTCGGCGTTCGAAGAAGACTGATGAACAGGTTTGGCAGCGCATTGGTGTCCTCGCGAAGAGGTAGCATCAGATAAAGTTAATGGAGTGGAGGTGCTTGCGCGTTTTTAAGAATACGTCCCAATGGCTTTCATCTTCAATGGGCGGGGAACGAGTAATCTCCAATTGCGGGTCCGCCGCTCTCAGATGATAGTTTAATAATTGGAAAAGGATTACACTAAATCAATTAGCTACTTTCATTGAGGAGGGGTGTTCTATGTCAAGATACCGCTATGAAGAGCTTTCTCCTTCCCAGTTCGAGGAACTTGTCGTTGATATATGCCGCTCTTTCATAGGTAGCGGAGTTCGCGGGTTCGCGACAGGCCCAGATGGGGGTCGCGATGCGCGATTTGATGGGACGGCAAACGACTTTCCAAGTGCGCGGGAGCCATGGAGAGGAACGACAATTATTCAGGCGAAGCACACTGCGAAGACTGACGCCGCGTACTCGGACACAGATTTTATGGGTTCAGGGAAGGTGCTCGATATAGAGCTTGAACGCATAAAGAAGCTTGTTGATGAGGGCGGACTCGACCATTATTTGCTTTTTGCTAATCGCAAGCTTACCGGAATTGCTGACGATAAGATTCTTCGTCGCATATCGGACGAATGCAAGCTCTCTGTCACCGATGTTCATATTGTTGGAGTCGAGGAGATGGACGATATCCTTTCCAGATATGAGGACATCGCGCCAAGGCACTACCTCGACTTGCTTGCCGCCCCGCTGCGCATCACGAGGGATGGACTTGCGGAGGTCGTAGAGGCAATGAGCTCGGCAATCGGTGCATCTGAGACAAACCTTGGAGACGAACCCGTTTCACGCACATCGTTGAAGCGGAAAAACGAGTTGAACGGCGTGGGCGAAGAGGAGATAGCGCCGCTTAGAAAACAATATCTTAAGGACACACGCACGATTCAGGAGTTCTTATCGAGCCCTATGAATCAAGGTCTTCTCAACAAGTACAACGAAGCCCTGGATGAGATGAATGCAAGGCTGCCTCATCTTATAAGCTTGCACGGTGGGTTTATGGGCGCATGGCATGCGGTTTACGACATAATGGTGAACCATGATGAAACGCTGCGACGCAATGCACGACTGGTTAGAGCAGTTCAATTCTATATGTATTGGAACTGTGACTTTGGGAGGAGCGAAGATGACGATTAAGCCTAATAAACACTCTAATCCTGATCAGACGATAATCGGCGTCGCGGCTCTAATTCTGAAGACGCTGAGCAAGTCCGGCGTGGAGAAATATGACAATCTAGAAGAGCTTGTGGATGAGAAGATTGACGGAGGAAAATACCTTTTCTTGCCGGCGCTCAATTTGCTCTACCTGCTTGGGGCTGTCGACTATCATAAAAAGGCTGACGCCTTTGAGTATGTTGGAGCGGCACGATGATTGTCAGACTGTACTCCAATCAGGTGGCGTTCGAGGACATTGAGTTCAACGGCGGACTTAATGTGGTGCTTGGTGAAATTCGCCTGGAGAAAGATCGGGATAAGGACACTCACAACCTTGGTAAGAGCACATTGTGCCAGCTGCTCGATTTCTGCCTGCTGAAAACTAGGAACAAGGAGTTTTTCCTTTTCAAGCACGACGAACTCTTCCGTGACTTTGTTTTTTATCTTGAGTTGCAGCTGGCCGACGGTCGCTACCTCACCATCAGGCGCGATGTGGCATCTGCCAGTAAGATATGGCTCTATATTGATAGCAGTCGAGGGGTGGACGCTCGCCACCTTGACGATGACAAGTGGACTCATAAGCGACTTCCATTCGAGCGTGCAAAAATGCTGGTCGATGGCTTGCTTGGCTATGATTCGCTAAAGCCATGGGATTACCGGAAGGTGCTCGGTTACCTTTTTAGGGGACAGCTAGACTTTGGCGATGTGTTCAGACCGTCTGTCTTTCGCGGTAAAGATAGGGATTGGAAGCCATTCCTTTTGCACATTATGGGATTCGATTCCAAGGTGTTCGAACGCCGCTACGCTTTAGAGGCTGATATCGAAAGCCTTAGAGATCAAGAGAAGCTGCTTGCTGGCAAGCTTCTTGATGGATCCGACGATTCGGGCGAACTTGACGCGCTGCTTGCTATCAAACAGCGCGAAGTTGATGACTTGCAAGGCTTCTTGGATGAATTCAGACTAGAACCTCACGATCGGGAGGCTGTAAAGGAGTTGGTCGACACTGTCGATGCTCAGATGGGAGAGCTGAACGACAGGAGATACGACCTGCGTTACTCTATTGCGCAGATTGAGAAATCCCTCGAGAAGGAAAGGCTCCTATTTAGCACTTCCGAGGCAAAGGAGCTTTTTGAGGAAGCGGGCATTTTGTTCGAGGGGCAGCTCGCGCACAGTTTTGACCAGCTGCTCGCATTTAATGCTGACGTTACGGAAGAGCGCCGTTCTTACCTAGTGGACGATCTGAAAGATGCGAGGACAGAGCTCAAACGCGTTGAGGAAGAACTGGAGGAGCTTGACGAACGCCGCAGCAAGCTTCTTGACCAGTTGGGTAGTAGGGATGTCTTTTCAAAATATAAAGGAGCGGCGAACGATCTTATAAAACGTAAGTCGGAGCTGGAGACAATTAGGCAGCGCCGTGAGCACATTAGGGAGCTGCAGGAGACGCGACGCGATATCGCAGCAAAGAAAGCCGAATTAACCTCTTGCGACAACGCGATCCAAGAGGAGATCAACAGAGTTTCCGACGTGAGCGGCGATGGATTGTTCGTACGCTTGAGAAACATGTTCGACCATATCGTCTAC
>SAMEA3387496__coassemble_5728_pt1 | contig 5009 bp, 5 predicted proteins | sample SAMEA3387496__metabat2_high_PE_016 | metagenome-assembled genome bin SAMEA3387496 (sample SAMEA3387496) | Felis catus | biome: Faeces | place: United Kingdom | collected 2012
GCCGCATCGGCGACGACAAGATCTTCTACCTCATGAGCCGCGGCATCTCCGAGGAAGAGGCCCGCACCATGATCGTCAACGGCTTCGCCAACCCGGTCTCCAAGGAGCTGCCGCTGGAGTACGCCGTCGAGATGAACAACCTGATCAAGCTCGAGATGGAAGGAGCGATTGGCTAGATGGACGCTCTTGTGATCAAAAAGGCGAACGCCATGCCCGCCCCCACCTGGAGCTGGCTCAAGATGAACGAGACCAAGGTCGCCGTGCCCGCAGGGCTGGAGCGCGACTGCCAGGTGGTGATCGAAAACGCCGGCGACCTGCTGGAGACCCATGCCAGCTTCGAGGGCGCCGTCGAGAAGCTGCAGCAGCGCGTGGACGCCCGCCGCGGCGGCGACGCGGACACCCGCGCCATCCTGCGCGCCGCGCAGGGGCACGACGCCGGCGCCAGCGACCTGGACACCCCGGCGCTCTCCTCCTATGAGAAGAAGGTGGCCCTGTCCCAGATAGCCGGCGACGTGGCCGCGGACTTCGAGACCGGCGTGGGCCGCGACGCGCGCGCCTACCTCAACTTCCTGGCCGGAGGCACCGCCGTGCTGGCGACCGAGCCGGGCGACGAGGCATCCGCCACGGTGCGCGTGTCCGCCCGCCCCGGCACCTCCTCGTCCGCGAGCATCGACGTGGTGGCCGCAGAGGACTCCGAGCTCGACCTGGCCATCTCCATCGACGCCGCCTGCGGCGCGGACCGGGCGGCCTTTGCCGGCTCCGCCCTGCGCGTCTTCGCCGGCGAGCGCTCCCGCGTGAACGTGACCGTCTACCTTACCTGCGGCGCGGGCGTGACCTGCGTGGAGGACTCCGGTTTCATCCTGGACGACGACGCGCGCGTCACCGTGCGCCACGTGGTGCTGGGCGGCTCCTTCACCGCCACCGGCCTCGCCGCCGACCTGCGCGGCGACCGCTCGCGCATCGACATCGACACCAGCTACCTGGGCGCGGGCGCAGACGAGCGCGACTTCAACTACATCGTGCGCCACCGCGGCAAGAAGACCGAGTGCAACCTGGACGCCAACGGCGTGCTCACCGGAACGTCCAAGAAGATCCTGCGCGGCACCATCGACCTCATGCACGGCGCCAAGGGAGCCCAGGGCAACGAGCGCGAGACCGTGCTTCTGGCCAACAAGGGCGTGGACAACAAGACCGTGCCCATGATCTTGTGCGATGAGGACGATGTCGCCGGCAACCACGGCGCCACCATCGGCCACGTGCGCCCCGAGCAGCTGTTCTACATGGGCTGCCGCGGCCTGTCCGAGAAGCAGGCGGAGGAGCTCTTTATCTCGGCCAAGCTTGAAGACGCCGCCATCACCGCCCCGGACGAGCAGATGCGCGACAACGTGGTGCGCCTGGCCTCCACCCTGGTCGATAACTTTGAAGAGGAGATCGCATGATCGATACCGAGAACGTGGGCTGCGACACCTGCACCGCCCCGGGCGCTCCCGTGCTGGACGCCTCCACGCCGCAATCGCGCGCATGGCCCCGCGTAGACATCGAGACCAACCCCTACAAGGCGCAGTTCCCGCTGCTGGCGGGCAAGCCCCAGATCGCTTTTCTCGATAGCGCCGCCACCGCGCAGCGCCCCGCCTGCGTGCTCGCCGCCCAAAAAGAGTTCTACGAGACCATGAACGCCAACCCGCTGCGCGGCCTGTACTCGCTCTCCGTCGAGGCCACCGAGGCCATCGCCAAGGTGCGCGCCCAGGTCGCGGGCCTTATCGGCGCGGGCGACCCACGCGAGGTGGTCTTCACCCGCAACACCTCCGAGAGCCTGAACATCGTGGCCAAGGCCTTCGCCCCCACCGTGCTCGAAGCCGGCGACGAGGTCGCCATCACCGTGATGGAGCACCACTCCAACCTCATCCCGTGGCAGCAGGCCTGCCGCGAGGCGGGCGCCACCCTGGTCTACCTCTACCCCACCAAGACCGGCCAGCTCACGGATGAAGAGATCGCCGCCAAGATCGGCCCCAAGACCAAGATCGTCGCGGCCACGCAGGTCTCCAACGTCCTTGGCGTCGAGAACCCCATCGCCAAGCTGGCGCAGGCCGCGCACGCGAACGGCGCCTACATGGTAGTCGACGGCGCGCAGTCCGTGCCGCACATGGCCGTGGACGTGGCGCAGCTGGGAGCGGACTTCTTCGCTTTCTCGGCCCACAAGGCCCTGGGCCCCATGGGCGTGGGCGTGCTGTGGGGCAAGATGGAGCTGCTCGAGCGCTCCCGCCCCTTCCTCACCGGCGGCGAGATGATCGACTCCGTCACCGAGCAGGACGCCGTCTGGGCGCCCGTGCCCGAGAAGTTCGAGGCGGGCACCCAGGACGCCGCGGGCATCTACGCCACCGGCGTCGCCCTGGACTACCTGGTCAACCAGGTGGGCTATGAGGCCGTCCAGGCGCGCGAGGCGGCCCTTGTGCACTACGCCATGGCGCAGATGAGCCAGCTGCCCTACGTGGATATCATCGGCTCCATCTACTGGGACCGCCACCACGGCGTGATCAGCTTCAACGTGCGCGGCATCCACCCGCACGACGTGGCCAGCATCATGGACATGCAGGGCGTCTGCATCCGCGCCGGCCACCACTGCGCCCAGCCGCTGCTCACCTGGCTTGGCGTGGAGAACCTGGCCTGCTGCCGCATGAGCCTGGCGCTCTACAACGACAAGCACGACGTCGACGCGTTCCTCGAGGCGCTGGACGCCGTCTGGCGCACCTTTAACGGCTAGCGCGCGTCAAACCCAACCTCTACGGGGCCGTCCCATTTTGCTGCGGGCGGCCCCGCTTATTCGATAGGAGACCCCATGGGCAACCTCTACTCTTCCACCTCGTTTATGGAGCACAACTCCCACCCGGACTACAAGTACCAGATGGACAACGCCACCCACACCCATGACGGCATCAACCCCAGCTGCGGCGACGAGCTCACCCTCTCCCTGCGCGTGGAGAACGGCGTGATCGAGGAGGCCGCCTTCACCGGCCACGGCTGCGCCATCAGCCAGGCTTCCGCCGACATCATGGCGGACCTCATCACCGGCGAGACCGTCGAGGAGGCCAAGCGCCTCTCCGAGCTGTTCTTGGCCATGATCCGCGGCGAGGAGCTCTCTTCAGAAGACTACGGGGATTTGGACGAGGCCGCCCAGCTCAAGGACATCTCCCACATGCCCGCCCGCGTGAAGTGCGCCGAGCTCGCCTGGCGCACCCTGGACGGCATGCTCTAGGGCCCGCGTCCCCAGCCGGACAATAAGCCCCAGCCGGACAACAAGCGTTAAAGGACGAGTAACCCGCGCATGATCGAAGCAATCGCAACATACTTCGCCCAAAACGGGGCCGATTGGCTGCAGATGGTGGCAGAGCACCTGGCCATCAGCGCCACCGCCCTGATCGCCGCCTGCGCGCTCGCGCTGCCGTTGGGCGTCGCCTGCAGCGCGAGCGCCCTCACCGAACGGCTGGCGGGCGGCGTCGCGGGGGTGTTCCGCGTGATCCCCAGCCTGGCCGTGCTCATCTTATGCGTGCCCGTGCTGGGCGTGGGCACCCCGCCCGCCGTGGCGGCGCTCACGGTGCTGGCCATCCCGCCCATCCTCATCAACACCGCCGTCGCCTTCCGCAACGTCCCCGCCGCGGTGATAGAGGCCGCGCTGGGCATGGGCATGAACCGCGCGCAGCTCTTCTTCTCCGTCAAATGCCCGCTCGCCTTTCCCCTGGCGTTCGCCGGCGTGCGCACCGCCGCCACCGAGGTCATCGCCTCCGCCACCCTTGCCGCCTACATCGGCGCGGGAGGACTGGGCGCGCTGCGCAGCGATCTGCTGTGGATAGGCGGCCTTTCGGTCGCCCTGCTCTCGCTGCTGGTGAACCGCGGCCTGGCGCTTGTGGATGCCCGCGTGCGCCGCTACGAGCGGACAGCTGGCTAGCACCATAGACCACGCCTCCGGCACCGGGCCCCGTGCGGGGATTCCGGCGCCTTTTTCTTTTACCGCATGAAACCACCCACCTAGATTGGACAAGACCATGAACCAACCCGTATCCCGCCGCGGCGTCCTTGCCCTCTGCGGAGCCGGCGCCCTTTCCCTTCTAGGCGCCGGAGCGCTCGTGGGCTGCTCCGAGAAAGGATCCGACGCCGTCACCGTGGGCTCCAAGGCCTTCACCGAGGGCGTGATCCTCTCCGAGCTCTACGCCCTGGCGCTGGAGGACGCCGGCCTCAAGGTGAACCGCTCCTTCGAGATCTCCGGCTCGCTTATCCACACCGCCCTGGAGAGCGGCGACATCGATCTGTACCCCGAATACACCGGCACCGGCCTGATCTCCGTCCTCAAGATGGACCCGATCACCGACCCCGACGCCGCCTACGACACCGTGAAGGACGAGTACAAAAAGCAGTTCGACCTGGTCTGGCTCGACAAATCCGAAGCCGCCGACGGCCAGGGCCTGGTCATTCGCACCGAGGCGGCGAAGCGCCTTGGCATCAAGACCATCTCGGACCTGCAGGAGCACGCCGGCGAGCTGCGCTTTGCCAGCCAGGGCCAGTTCGACGAGCGTGCCGACGGCCTGCCCGCGTTGGAATCCGTCTACGGCCCCTTTGACTGGAAGGACCACGCCGTCTTCGACGAGGGCCTCAAATACCAGGTGCTCGCCAACGACGAGATGGACGTGACCCCCGCCTACACTACCGAGGCCCAGCTCACCGATGACGCCTTCACCCTGCTGGAGGACGACAAGCACGTGTGGCCGCCCTATAACGTGGCCCCCGTCGTTCGCGCCGAGGTCCTGGACGCGCATCCCCAGATCGAGGCGGCCCTCAAGCGCGTCAACGACGCCCTCACCACCGAGGAGCTCACCCGCCTGAACGCCCGGGTGGACATCGACAAGGAGGAGTACGAGGACGTGGCCCGCGACTTTTTCGAGAGCATCGGCTAGCGTCGCCCCGTTCCCTCTTTCCGCCCCCCTCCCACCTAGTCCCCACACCGCCCGTCCACCCAC
>SAMEA3387496__coassemble_9331_pt1 | contig 3039 bp, 3 predicted proteins | sample SAMEA3387496__metabat2_high_PE_016 | metagenome-assembled genome bin SAMEA3387496 (sample SAMEA3387496) | Felis catus | biome: Faeces | place: United Kingdom | collected 2012
CAGTGATATAGCGTTTGCGCCTATCGACACCAAGTCAGTAAAACTCAACGACTTCTTATAGCCGATAGGCGCCGCACCGCCATCCTCCTAAGCAATCTAACAACGCTGACAAAGATATAGAAACCGTCTACACGGAGGTCAATCATGTCCGCTGTGGCACTGAGCCTTACCGGAATTACTAAACGCTATCGAAATACCACCGTATTAGGCCCGCTATCCCTTGAGCTTGAGAAAGGTCGAATCTACGGGCTTATCGGAGAAAATGGAGCGGGTAAATCGACACTCATTAGGATCATTATGGGACTTAGCAAGCAAACGGATGGAGACATCGAGCTATTTGGACGGTCCGGGGAGGGCGACCTTACCCTTGCTAGGGCGAACGTTGGATATGTTCCAGATTCAAGCGCAAGCTATCCCCTGCTTAGTGCATATGACAATCTCAAAGCGCGGTGCCTTGAATGGGGAATCGACCAGAATCAGATTCCCAGGCTACTTGATACCGTTGGGCTTGCTCAGGTCGGAACCAAAAAAGCTCGCAGTTTTTCCCTTGGAATGAGAAGGCGACTGGACCTTGCCGTCGCGCTGCTGGGCGAACCACGAATGCTCGTTCTCGACGAGCCGACAAACGGGCTCGACCCCCTTGGAACAATGGAGATGAGAAATCTAATCAAGCGACTTAATGCCGACAGGGATATTACCGTCATCATTTCAAGCCATAACCTTGCCGAGCTTAACCGCATTGCAGACGAGTACCTTGTCTTAAGCGCAGGCTCGCTAATAGCGCGGCTTAGCAGCAGCGATGTCAGAGGTGATTCCCCAAACGATTTAGAAGACCTATACGCCAGCATTGTTCTAAAGGGGCAAATTGGTACACCAAGAAAACCCGGAGGCCATTATGCTCGATAAGGCGCGCCGAGCACTAACCCTTTCCCCGCATTTGAACCCAGTAGCCCAGATAGTAAGATCGTTCGCGAGCGTACTCTACATCACCAAATGCCGGGGAGGGTTTCTCCCCTATGTAGGAGCTGCCACTCTTCTCGCCGTTGCGGGCATGGTGCCATCTGAGTACGGTCCGCTATTCATGGTAGCGGGCGATATCAATGGACCGGTTGGCGATTCGATTGGATTCATCGGCAACATTCTCGACCCTGAACACATTGCTGAATCTGCCGTACGTTCATCGTTCTGCTACACAGTGTTCTGGATCCCCTTTGTCGCCATTATGGGAGTATGCGCGGTAGGTGAAGGGATAAAAGGCCTCCAGAGCCAACTTAGCATGGCACATGGCGTGTCCGGCGGATCAAGCACTTTAGCCCGAGCACTTGTTAACGTCATATGCATACCCCCGTTCTATCTTCTATCCTGTCTCCCTGGGTTCCTAGCAAAGATGTTTCTATACGATGCGCCTATATCTATGAATAGCATCCACCTATTTCTCATCTATCTAATAGTAAATTCTTTTATCCTGTGTGCGCTATTCGCCATGTCCTCGCTGGTCGCCATCATGCTCAGGCCCGCCGTCGCCTCGACGCTCTTAAGTATCCTCCCCCATCTTGGAGCGCTGCTCTCATACCCAAGCAATTACGCGATGGGCAATGCCTCTCCGCTTTGGTGGACAAGCCCCGCCACTTGGCTAATGCACTCTTGCTCGTTAAATCTAAGCCAGCCAGCGACGCTCCTCGCCCTGATTTACTCTCTGGCAGTCCTCGCCATTTCATTCGCTCTGATATATGTAGTCTGCTGCCACCAGGAGGCACATCGATGAATCCCCGTAGAAACCAAATGGCTCGTACTTCAAGTCAAACACCTCGTAAAAGCCACCACGCTGCCGCGGCGGCGCTCGTCTTCAAAGGTGCAAACCTTGGCCTTTTCAGCATTGTCTGCATCGTCGCGCTCGTCCTATTCCAAACCTTCAAAGGAGAAGGAGCTTGGATGTTCGTTAACCTCGATACTGTCTGGAGAGGTTTTGTCCCGGACCCTTCGTATATTACCGCAGGAACCAAAACGGAATTAAACGACGCGATTGCCTTCTCCGCCCTCGCGGGAACCGTTTTCCTACCATTTATCGACCTTATCGCCTGCATCCTTTTTTCCAAGGCGGCATACGACGACAATCAACTTATTCTTTCCATAGCACGAGGTAGCTCTAATTGGCGCGCGGCGTTCTCGAGCCTGGCAGTAATATCGCTACCAATCCACGCCTTATTCGCAATCTCATCTCTTTCTATGTCTTTGACGCTATCCCAACAATACGGGCTTCAACCCGATAGCATCGCAGAAGTTGTAAGGACACTGCTACAGAACCTAGCGCTTGTATCCGCTGTGAACCAATCATTCTTAGTATGCTGTCTTGCTATTGACCGGATTACACAGAACCACATCGTTTCGATCGGAATCATGTCTGCAGCCTTCATCGCTACATGTGTACTGCAAATGGCTCAGCCAGAATCGATTATTCCCGTTCACGCAGGCTATTGGTTCACATTATGCAGTACCCGAAGCAGCGTCGACCTCGCGCTGGGTGCCTTACTTTTTTCAACGACTTCCTCGCTCATCGCATTTGGAATCCTAGCAACCGCCCTGAATATGAGGACGCGCAGGGCCTAGCACGTTGCCCCTGAAACCATTGCAAGCAGAATGCGCAGGACTTTGCGCCCACAACGATCACCACGACAGATTAGCTTCCTGCATGCCCATCCACATCAACACATACCTCAGTCTGGGATTGCCCCCCTACCCCCCTGTGGTACCCTTGCAAACTTGAGGGGGGAACACAAATGATTGCAATCGATCTTGCCGGCATTTGTTGAGGAAAACGAAAATGCCCAGGCGAGAGCTTGCAAGCATGCACTGAACATTTGAAGACGCCCTTCGCTGCAAGAGCAATGCGATTCCATACAAGACGCGCACGGCGTGTGAAACCAACTCAAGGAAGGCCGCCCATGACAGACGCCATAACACGAGACAACTACGCAGATGCCAATGCTCGAGCAATCGACGGGTGGAATGCAGACGGCTGGGAATGGGGCACGCCCATAA
>SAMEA3387496__coassemble_11283_pt1 | contig 2528 bp, 2 predicted proteins | sample SAMEA3387496__metabat2_high_PE_016 | metagenome-assembled genome bin SAMEA3387496 (sample SAMEA3387496) | Felis catus | biome: Faeces | place: United Kingdom | collected 2012
CAAGTGCTAGTTGCACCTTTTACCTGCGTAATGTATAAAGCGCATCTGTCTACCTGCACATTCATTAAATCAGCACATTATGAATATGTAAGAAGCCAGCAAAATTAGGCTTAATAATGAATAACTGCAGGTGAACTAAGGTATGTGGATAACTCGAAAAATTGTTCTCACTAAATTGTGGATAACGTGGAAAACTACCGTTTTCGCAGGGTGGGGCGGCTGCAGTTATACCCAAGATTCTGTGGACGAATAAAAGCGCACGTAGACGCTTTACGGTCCGACTTGACAGATATCCCGGCTTCCGATTGACGTTGAGCACTGTCCGTACCGGAGGTTCGCGCCATTCATGGCCCGCGGCTCGATCAAGTTAGTTGTGGCCTATATTGGCACCCTGTGGGCCAACCTCTGTTCTACGCCCACCGAGCCACCCACTGGCTTTAATATTGAATGTTCAGCAAGAGTCAAACGAGAGGGGGCCGTGGTAAACCGTGAGCGATAACGCATGGGAGCCCACCGGGGTTGTTGAGCGAGGTGCTCAGTTGACCCTTCCAAACAACATAGAGGCAGAGGCAAATGTTTTGGCCGCCATGTTGCTTTCTAGCGAGGTGGTCGAGGAAGCGCTTGTTGAATTGCTTCCCGACGACTTTTATCGTCCTGCGCACAAAACGCTGTTCCTCGCTATGCATGACATGTACGATCGCAACCTGCCGATCGACTCCATCTCGCTTATCGACTATCTCAGCTCCATCGACAAGCTTGAGGCCGTTGGCGGTGAGGCGTATATTCTCGAGCTCATGGGCCGCACGCTTTCTTTGGTGAGCTGGCAGTACCATGCGGGAATTGTTCGTCGCGACGCTATGCTTCGTGAAATCATCGGGGCAACCAACCAGATCAACGCGTTGGCATACAATGCCCCCACCGATACCAAAGAGGTTATCGAGCGCGCCGAAAGCATGCTGTTGTCCGTCACCGGTCGCGAGGTGAAAAGCTCGTACAAGCCGCTGACCGACTTTATGGTCGAGGCGTATAAGGAGGCGGAGGCGGTTGCCGCCGCTGGTGGCGAAACTCAGGGCGTTCCCACGGGATATCCCACCTTGGACAAGATGCTCATGGGTTTCCGCGAGGGACAGCTCATCATTATTGGCGCGCGCCCGGCAGTTGGTAAGACCTCGTTCGCACTGAATCTGGCGCTGAATGCCGCGGCAGCTGGTTTTACCGTGGGTTTCTTCTCGCTCGAGATGTCGGGCAAGGAAATTGCCCAGCGCTTCATCTGCGCTCATGCCCAGGTGAACATGTCGAACTTCCGTACCGGCCGCATCTCCGCGCAGGAATGGGCGAATATCAACGAGGCCACGCAGGAGCTCTCCAAGCTCGATATTCTCATTGACGATACGCCTGGCACCACGGTAACCGAAATTCGCGCGAAGGCGCGCCGAATGCTTCACAACAAAGAGCACGCTATCGTTATCTTGGACTACCTGCAGCTGGTCAATCCCCCCGCGGGTCGTCGCGCGGAGAGCCGCGCCGTCGAGGTTTCCGAGATGTCGCGTGCCCTTAAGATCATGGCCAAGGAGCTTAAGATCCCCCTGATCGCCCTGTCGCAGCTGTCCCGTCAGGTCGAAAGCCGCACCGGTAAGCGCCCGCAGCTGTCCGACCTGCGCGAATCGGGCTCCATCGAGCAGGACGCCGACATCGTTATGTTCCTGGACCGTTCAAGCTCGGAGCAGGAGGCCGCTCGGGACGATCGTCCGGACGAGGGCATCACGCGTATTGTTCTGGCGAAGAACCGTTCCGGTCCTATTGGTGATGTCGACCTGGTCTTCCTGCCTTCGTCCACAAAATTCTACGAGCTCAACGAGCATGTGGACGACTAGCGCGCGCCGATTGCAAAAGACAGCGGAGGCGCGGGCGCCCTGCGGGTCGACGCCCAAATCAAGTGTGAGCCGCCCGACAGTTTGCCGAGCGGCTCGTAACGATTATGGAAGATTGCGCCCGCCGCGACCAAACGCCTTGCGCGCCCGCCTATAATAGGAACGTTTTGGGGGGCACGAGCACCCAGGAGTCCTTTTGGGCTCTCAACAGTTGAAACACATGAGGAGAAGACATGACGTCGGCAGTGTTGGTTGGTACCCAATGGGGCGATGAGGGCAAGGGCAAGATTTGCGACCTTATCGCGCCTGATTTTGACTGCGTCGTCCGCTACCAGGGCGGAAACAACGCGGGTCATACCATTGTGGTGGGTGACAAGAAGTACGGCCTGCACCAGGTTCCGTCTGGCATCATGTATCCCAATTGCGTGTCGGTCATTGGCAACGGCTGCGTGGTGAACCCGCAGGTACTGCTTGAAGAGATTGATATGTTCGAGCGTGACGGAATCTCCACCGCCAATCTCAAGGTGTCAGGCAACGCCCATGTGATCATGCCCTACCACATGGATCTCGACGGTGCTTTCGAGGAGCAGCTCGGCGGCAAGAACATCGGCACCACCAAGCGCGGCATTGGCCCGTGCTACCAGGACAAGATGGCCC